>JGI24709J26583_10003701_pt1 | contig 11886 bp, 13 predicted proteins | sample BioPla2DNA1_FD_26583 | JGI IMG/M metagenome (IMG submission 26583) | reverse complement strand
CATGGCGGCATATGTGTTAGCATATGGAGAGAGTGGGCGTAAGCCTAAAGTTGAGTGGTACCGCGTAGATTTTTCTCCGCCTCGGCAAAATTGCCGGGGCGGATTTGTTTAAGGGAGGTAATTATGCTTATCAGAGCTTGTATGTGGAAAGGTTTTCCTAAAGTTAATATTAAATTTTATAAAAAAGGAAGGATAATAACATGAAAAAATATAGGTTTTTTGTAGTAATACTTGTACTAATCGCAGTAATTACAAATGTATCAGCAAAAGAAAACTACCGCATAGGTATAGCGCAGTTCGCAGTACACGGCTCACTTGACAACTGCAGAGAAGGCTTTATTGAGGGGCTAGCGGAACACGGCTTTGTAGAAGACAAAAACATCACAATAGAGGTACAAAACGCCCAATCAGACATGGGACTGGCATCGCAGATTGCAGACAGTTTCCTTGCCACAAATTACGATCTTGTATGCGCAATAGCAACTCCCATGGCTGCTATATGCGCTAATACCTTTGATGACAAAATACCGGTAATATACTGCGCCGTATCAGACCCTAGCGCCGCAGGTCTAGCGGATGAAAACGGCAAAAACATAGGTAAAGTAACAGGTACAAGCGACACACTCCCCATTGAAGACCAGCTAATAATGATGAGAGCGCTCCTGCCCGAAGCTAAAAACCTTGGGCTTATGTACACAGTGGGCGAAGCAAACAGCGCAGTACAGGTAAAAATGTATGAAGAACTTGCTCCAAAATACGGCTTTGATGTTGTAGTCACCACAGTGTCAAACGGCAGTGAAATAGCGCTTGCAGTACCGGGGCTAATATCTAAGTGCGACTGTATAAGCATGGTGCTTGATAATACTGTGGTACAATACCTAGATGTGTTGCTTGAGCAGGCAGACGCCGCCAAAATACCCGTTTTCGGCAGCGAAGTTGAGCAGGTTATATTAGGCTGCGTAGCAGCAGAGGGGCTAGACTATATTGCCCTTGGAAAACACACCGGAGATATGGCGGCAATGGTATTAAAGGGTGAAGATGCAAACAGCATTCCCTACAAAGTAATACTTGATAACAAGCTTTATATAAACACCGCAAAGCTTGAAGAACTCAACATTACAGTACCCAAGGAACTGCTCCAAAGGGCAACCATAGTAGACTAGGAGAAGTTCATGGATATATTGCAGGCATTTATTAATTCAGTGCCGTCAAGCATAGAACAGGGGCTAATATACGGCATATTAGCCCTTGGAATATACATAACATACAGCATACTTGACTTTCCCGATTTAAGCGTTGACGGTACTTTCCCCTTAGGGGGCGTGGTTTCTACAGCCATGCTCCTTAGGGGAATAAACCCCATAATATGCCTTTTAGGGGCTATGTTAGCCGGTGCATTGGCAGGGCTTGCAACGGGACTTATAAATGTAAAACTTAAGGTTAGAGATTTATTTTCCGGCGTTATAGTTATGACGGGGTTATACTCCATTAACCTTCGCATATCAGACGGCAATTCTCTGCTAACCATACCCAGAAATGCCGTTACGCTTTTTAGAAACAATGCACTGGCGGATTTTCTTCCAGCAGGCACCAGCTCGCTTATAATATCGCTTGTTATTGCGCTTTTTATAAAACTACTGCTCGACGCGTTTTTCAGCACGCGCTTTGGGCTTCTGCTTAGGGCAACCGGAGATAATGAACAAGTAGTAACTTCCCTTGCAAGGGATAAAGGCAATGTTAAAATATGGGGTCTTGTTATAGCAAACTCGCTCGTTGCACTAAGCGGCGGAATACTATGCCAGCAGCAGCGTCTGTTTGAGGCAAGTATGGGCACTGGTACTTTAGTTCTGGGGCTTGCATCTGTAATAATAGGTACAACGCTGTTTCGCAGCGCAAATAGAGATTATTCTACCCTCGCCGTGCTTATAGGCGCAATTATATATAAGCTATGCTACACGCTCGCAATAGTGCTTGGCTTAAAACCCGGCGATATGAAGCTTGTAACCGCCCTACTGTTCCTTGGCATACTAGGCATAGAGAGCCTTAAAAAAGGAGGGAACAAAAAACATGTTAGAGCTTAAAAACATACATAAGACCTATAACCCCGGCACGGTTCGCGAGCTTTGCCTGTTTGAAGATTTTTCCCTTGCAATTGAGGAAGAAAGCTTCGTATCGGTTGTAGGCAGCAACGGCTCCGGTAAAACCAGTATGCTTAATATAATATGCGGCTCAATAGGCGTTGAAAAAGGCAAAATACTTATAGACGGCAGCGATATTACATACACTAAAGAACATATACGCAATAAACGCATTGGCAGGATTTACCAAAACCCCGCACTTGGAAGCTGTGCAAATTTAACCGTACTTCAAAATTTATGCCTGTTTGATGCTAAGAATAAGCGCATGAATCTAACACCCTATACTGATAAAAAGCGTATAGATACCTATAAGGATATGCTAAGCCAATTAGGTCTCGGACTTGAAAACATGCTGTCTAAGCGCTGCGGCAGCCTATCCGGCGGGCAAAGACAGGCGCTTGCGCTTATTATGGCAACTATGACGGATATAGATTTCCTTATACTTGACGAACATACCGCCGCGCTTGACCCTAAGACATCTGATGTAATAATGCATTTAACTGAAAAGCTTGTTAGGGAAAGAAAACTTACCACAATAATGGTAACGCATAACCTGCGCTACGCGGTTGAATATGGGGATAGACTCCTTATGATGCACAGCGGCGAAATAGTGCTTGATGCCGCGGGTAGCGCCAAAGGCGAACTCAGCATAGACAAGCTGCTTGGACTGTTTAACGAAATATCCATAGAATGTGGAAACTGAACAACAAAATATATAATCCAAAAACCAAAAAGCCGCACGGTTTAAGTGTACGGCTTTTTAGATTTGTTATAAAGTGAATATATCAGCTTAAAAAGCCGTCTATTATTACCCTTTCAGCCTCTTCTTGAGTAAGACCTAGGGTGCATAGTTTTAGCAGCTGTTCCCCTGCTATTTTGCCTATGGCGGCTTCATGTATAAGCTCTGCATCGGGCGATATAGCTTCAAGCGCAGGCTCGGCAAAAACCACCGCCTCATCAGCTATAAGTGAATCGCACTCGCTATGTCCCATGCATACATTTTCGCCTATTAGACGAGATATAAATTTCTGCTTTGATTTTCCCCTCGCGACTGAGCGGGATATAACTTCCGCGGAGCTGTTTTCGCCTGTTAGATTTACAACAAAATCGGTTGTGGCTTTATCTTCCCCATCGGTCATAAGCCTTTCATGTACCACAAGTTTTGCACCGCTTGCTACAGTGGCTACAGTTTTTCTGTCTGTAGTGTCTACACCGCCAAGCTGCACGGTATCCATAAACAGGTAAGAGTTTTCTTTAAGCTCTATTTCTGTAATAGGGTCTATACGCCTATCCCCTTTACCGCTGCCTGTACCAAGATGTTTTTCTATATAGCTTGCCTTTGAGCCTCTCTCCATAACAAAGCGGTGTATGCCGTGGTGGAAGGACTCGCTCTCGCTATCATTATGTACACCACAGCCTGCGATTATAGTAACATCAGCATCTTCGCCTATAAAGAAGTCATTATATGTTAAATCCGCTACATTTCCGCGGCTTACACATGCGGGTATATACACGCTTTCGCCCTTAGTGCCGGGCTTTATATGCACTTCTATGCCGGATTTACCGTCTTCTCTAGCGGTTATTTTTATATTATCAGTACTTTTTCTTGCGGCACACTCCCCGTCCTGCCTTATATTGTATGCGCCAATAAATTCTTTATCTTCATAGCCTGATACTGCTCTAAGCAGGCTTTTTGTAATATCATTTAACTTTATCATATAGCTTTTGCTCCTACAGGACACAGCCCCAATATTTCGCCCTCAAGCAGCGAAGGCAGCACTTCATCACGAGTGCCGCTTATTCTAAGCATACCATCGGCTATTACTATTATATCGTCGGCTATTTCAAGTATCCTCTCTTGGTGGGATATTATCATAAGGCTGCTTGTGCCTTTAAGCTGCTTAAACACATTTACCAGTCCGTTGAAAGACCATATATCTATACCTGCTTCAGGTTCGTCAAATATATTAAAACTGGTGCCTCGCGCCAGTACAGTGGCTATTTCAACGCGCTTTATCTCTCCCCCTGAAAGGCTGGAATCAATTTCCCTGTCTATATAATCCATAGTACATAAACCCACCTTGCCAAGCAGGTCGCATATTTCTTCAAAACTAAGCTCCCTAGCTGCTGCAAGGTTCAACATTTTACGTACTGTGATACCCTTAAAGCGAACAGGTTGCTGAAATGCAAAGCTTATGCCTTCCCTCGCTCTTTCGGTTACATTTAGATTGGAAATATCCTTACCGTTAAAAGTTATTTTGCCTGTTACACCGGGCAGCAAACCCGCAATAGCTTTTGCAAGCGAAGTTTTGCCGCCGCCGTTGGGACCAGTTACAACCGTAAGCTTACCATGCGGTATTTTTAAGTTTATATCCCGCAGTATATTATTTTTTTCCGGTACCGACCACGAAATATTTTCTAATGTTAACATCTATACCTCCTGAATTTTGCCTTTCGGCAAAAGAATTATACCACAGTATATGCATAATTGCACAAAAAAACGCCCCCCTAAGGGAGCGTAATTATTAATGTTAGTTTCCGGGTATTACCGGCACCACTACCTGCTGTGAAGATGGTGCGGCTTCAGCAGGAGCTGCTTCAACAGCGGCAGGTTCTGCTTGAGCGGGCGCTTCAGGTGCGGGAGCGGGTGCAAAGCCGTAGATAAGCTGGCTTGTCATCTCTTGAAGTACCATAGAGTTATTGCTTGTACCGTCTATATACAGCCCCGCTTCATTGAATATACGGTTGCCGGGGTTGTCAGAATCGTAGTTGACAATAAGCCTTGGAGATATTACGCAGCTTGTAAGCCCGCCTGTAGGAATAGCCTGCCCGAACTGATACGCCTTTGTGGGGTCATTTAAGTCCTGCAATGTCATGCTTGCAGCGCTCGGGTAGAAGTAGAACATAGCCTGTTTAACTACAGTTGCAGGGTCGCTAGTGCGGTAGTTTACAGATAGCGAACCTTCTGTAACGCCTACTATTATCTGCCCTATAAGTTTATTATCCTGAGATACAAGTGCATAATATTTTTCGCCCGGGGTAGTTAAATCTACAGGTATAAGCCTTTCCATGGAGCCTGCAAGCGCAGTGCTTACGCTGCCAGCCATAGGACCAAAGCCGTATACCGGTATATCATAGTGGTAGTTTTCAGGTGCGTATTCTTGGCTTTTCATTACCTTTTTACAATGCTTGCAGTACTGCACCTTTCTGCCTTTTCTCTCAAGTGTAGGAGCAGGCTTTGCGTACCATGAGAATTTAACCTTTTTTCCCTTGACCGTCATTTCTCCGGGATTTACCTCATGTTTTCCAAATTCGGTTTCGCGATATTCTTCTCTACCGCAATCGGGACACTTTCTTTTTTGCTGACCTTTTTTTATACAAGTTCCTTTTGAAATCGTTTCCCATGCACCAAAACGATGTCCTTCTGTTTGGTTTTTACCAAGTTCAGCAACCTCTTCGGTTTCTTTCAATTGACATCTGCTACAAATGCGATATTGTGAACCTTTGCCACTGCAAGTTGGTCTTGTTTGAACATAATACTGGCTCCAACTATGAGAGGGAGCAGGAACATCTCTCCTTTCAACACCGCCTTTTTCACAGCCAGGATTACTGCAGTAGCGAATTTCTTTTCCCGGTTTGCCGCCATCCTTACAAGTGGCTCGGTTTTCCGGATCGTCCTGCCAAGCCGACCAATTATGCCCTCTTGGAGAAATAGGTTGAGGCTCTGATGCTGTTCCACAATTATCACAATTGCTAACCTGTTCTCCCGGCGTTTCGCAAGTTGCAGGTATTATCGGGTTCCAACGTGTAAAAACATGATCTGTTTTTGGAATAGTTGTTATTTCCGTCCTATCATTACAACCGTCAACAGTACAATGTTTGCTTTTCTCGCCAGGCTCTTTACAGGTCGCCTCTCTATCTATGGTAAATTCATTAGAATAGCTGTGAGTATGACCTTCCGCTAAAGCTATGGGCATAGCAGCCACTATCATAAGCAATGCCAGTAAAAAAGCCGCAAACCTTATATTCCTTTTCATCTTGTTCTCCTTTCAAATGACATACACGATAAAACAATTATCTATCTCGGTTGAGTATAAACTCTTTATAATTCTATGTCAATATTTAAGCGAAAATTTTACATTTAATACTGATTACAGCCCCTTCATATCTGTTATTACCACCTTAGGCAATAGTTCTTCAACGGTTTCTATTTCCGGCGGCTGGGTGCCTGCTACCATTATTTTGGCGCTTGCGCTTGCAACTGCAAAGCGCAGACATTCCTCGGGCGGAAGTTCCTTTTCCATAGCCATTACCATGGCTGCTGTCATGGCATCGCCAGCGCCGGACCTGCCCACAACGGGCACGTTTAAACCCCTTGCCCTTAGAGTAAAGTTTTTAGAAACGAATATTGCGCCAAGTGCGCCAAGCGACAGAAGCACATACTCTATACCCGTTTTTACAAGGCGTTTAGCTTCGGCAAGCAGGGCTATATCGTCTTCCGGGTCGCAGGAACATAGGCTGGCAAGCTCAAACTTGTTTGGCTTTATCATGAACGGCTTTTTCTCTATACCAATGCGCAGAGGTTCGCCCTCAGTATCAAGGTATACTTTAGCCCCCTCCGCTTTGCAGTGGGATATCATATCGGCGTAAATATTTTCCCTGCAGCCCTCAGGCAGAGAGCCCGCAAGCACAACGCTATCCCCCTGCCTTACATGGCTTTGAAGGGTGTAGAAAACTTCTTCTATTACCATATTGTGCAGCGGTGCGCCTGGCTCATTTATCTCGGTGTAGGTACCGTTTTTATTGTCTATTATTTTTAGGTTGGTGCGGGTTTCCATATTTACTTCAACAAGGTCGTTGGCTATGCCAAGCTCGTCCAGCTGCGATAGTATAAAATGCCCTATGCTGCCGCCCACTATGCCAAGCGCAACGCTTTCAGAACCTAAAGCGCTTAGCGTTTTTGATACAAGCAGCCCCTTGCCGCCTGCATCCCGCCTTATAGATTTTACCCTGTTTACCTGCCCTACATTTAATTCATCCATAACCAAGGTTTTATCAAGCGCAGTGTTTAAAGTTAGTGTTATAATCATAGAATGGCTCCTTCAGTTTTTAATTTTACGGAAAATATAAATAAGAAGACACGCGCCCGCAGCGGCAATTATAAAGGCGCCAAGGGAAAAACCCTCAGCGTGTATACCTAATAGCCCTGCAAGCGCACCGCCTACAAGCGCACCCAGCACCCCCAGTAGAACATAGGTAATAAAGCCGGATTTACCGCCCATTATTTTTGAGGCGACATAACCTGCGGCATAACCGAATAATATCCATATAAGTAAGTTTATCACCGGACATTCCCCCTAAGTGTGATAACTAAGCAATTATAAAAGATTATTTAGCAAAACGCAAAATAATCAGCCGAGTTTTTTAAGCTTTGAAGCTATCATATCCGCAGCTTCTTCCCAGCTATCCCTTGGTACTTTGAAATACATAAACAAAAATGCATAAGGACGGTACAGCTTTACCCTTTGGCTGCGGGGATATAGCGCATAACGTTTTACATCGGGAAAGGCGAGGTATTCCTCATGAGCAAGCAGAAAGGGCACATTTTCAGCATTTAAGAGTATATTACGCTTATCAAAGCGTATTAGGCGGGTTATACATTTAAGGCGGCTTGGTCTTATCCATGTGCGCTTTAGTACGCCTTTTGGCTCTATAAGGCATTGAACGGTTTCGTCGCCTTGGAGAAGCAATATTATTAAACAAAAAACCACTCCGCCAAAAAACAGGTACAAAAGCTGCGGTACAACGCCGGAGCTGGTTAAAAACATGCTTATAGAATCAACACCGGAGCTGAATATGAATTCTATAGCTAGCATAGCTAAAAACACAAGCAGCACAACAGATAGCATAAGCCTAAAAACAAAAAAGATATTCTCCCTTTGCATAATAGGGAGCGCTCTCATTTCCCACACATTGCATACGCTGCTTGCAGGTATGCTCTTGCCGCAAGCGGCGCAGGTAGGTGTGGGACCCGGGCGCTGACAGCGCCTGCAAAAATACTGTATCATCTTACCCCTTTCTAATCTACATATATATTATATCAAAGCATTTAATAAGCCGCAATGCTAGACGAAAACGCCCCAATAATGTATAATAATTTCTGTTGTCGGCTATTGCCGTGATGATAGGAAAGGTAGTGCTTATTATGAAAAAACTAAGGCTTATTAGCCTAATCTTAGTCTGTGTTATGCTCAGCGGCTGTTCGCTAGTTGTTAAAGACCCGGAAGTTGACGGTGCGCGCATTGTAATCACCGTAAATGGTGAAGAGATGAACAAAAAAGCTTTCATGGAAGAGCTCAATGCCAACATTGAAATGCAAAAACAGCTTGAGGTATTTTACAAAAGCTATGGTATGCAAGCCCCCGCCGTTAGCGAGGAAGAGATGAGGGATACCACCATAGACGATATAGTTCGCAATACCGTGCTTAAACAGAAAGCCGCAAAATTACAGCTTGACGTGCTTAGTGAGGAAGATATAAAGCAGCTTGAAAAAGACACTGAAAACAGCTGGAACAATATTAAAAACGGTATGAAAGCGCGCTTCTTTACAGATAGCGAGCTTGAGGGCGAGGAACTTGAAAAAGCCCTTGAAGAAAAAGCCATAGCCGAGGGCTACAGCAAGGAAGAAGAAAAAGATAGGCTTAAAAACACATTAATAATGGAAAAACTTAGGCAGGAAACAATAAAAGATGTAAGTGTAACTGCCGAAGAAATAAAAGCGGAGTATGATTCTTTCGTTGCCCGCGATGAAGCTCTTGCAAAGGAAGACCCCAACGAATACGGCAGAGCCCTTATGAACAGGCAAACAAACTACTACGCTCCCTCAGGCTACCGCATGGTAAAGCAAATACTTATAAAATTCCTTGATGAAAACCAAACTGAAATAGACACCGCAAGGGGCGTACTGTCCGATAAAGAAACCGCCTTTACCCAAGCTGAAAGCGCATATAATGCAAACAAAGAGGCGCTTAAAGAAGAAGGGCTCTCTGCTGAAGAAATTCAAGAACTTAATGACAAAAAGGCGGAGCTTAAAAAAGTGCTGGAAACTGCCGAAGATGAAAAATCTCAAGCTGAGGATGACCTTGACACCGCGCTTGAAAAAGGCTATTCAGCCATAATAGAAAAAGCGCAGGGCATATACGACCGCCTTATAGAAGGTGAGGATTTTGATACGCTGGCTCAAGAATACAACGAAGACACGGGTATGCCGCAAGAAGGCTATGCAGTAAGAAAAGGCTTTGAGGATTTTGACATTGCATTTATGGACGCAGCTATGGGGCTTAAAAATACAGGTGATGTATCTAAACCCGCCAAGGGTATATATGGTTACTATATAGTGTACTATTCCGCTGATGTAAAAGAGGGTGCTATAGATATATCCAAGGTACAGGAGGATATAAAAGCTGACCTGCTTAAGCAAAAACAGGACGAAACCTACGAAAACGCCGTTAAACTTTGGACGGACGAAAGTGAAATTATAATAGATAAAGAAGCTATAATAGATTAATAGCTATAATAATTATCGGGCTGTCATGTGGCAGCCCGTTTTTTTATATGAACATATAAAAGAACAACGATATTACAAACTGAAAAACCGAGAAACGCAATACAGTTTGAGTGTCTGAAAAACCCAAATTATCGCGCACATGGTCATGCAGCGGCGTACGAATATTGCGCATGAAGGACTTGTATTTAGTTACCCTAAGCACTGTTAGTTTAAGTAGGCTTGACATCCCGTCAAATATGATAGAAATAGCAAATGGTATATACAGAAGCGGCGCCCTGCTTTTAAACGCTGTTATTGCTATAAGCACACCTAGCGCCCTTGAACCTGCATCCCCCATTAAATGCGTACTTGGGGACGCATTAAAGTATGAATAAGCAAGCAATCCCGCAAGGAAAAGCATCGTAACGGGGCTGAAATCCTCCATAGTATACATTTTACTGGAGGCAGCTAAAAAGAAAACAAGGCACATACTAATTAGGCTGGAACTTAAGCCATCCACCCCATCGCATATGTTTGTTACGTTTATGCTTCCCCATATGAGCGCAACAGCAAAAACAAACGCTATTATAGGCGGCAGAGTTAAACTAAAACCAAGTAAGGGGAACATAAAAGGAGTATTGTTAAAATATATGAATACATATGCCCCAAGACAGGATATAAAAAGATCTATTAACCCTTTTTTAAGCTCCCCCCAAGGTTTTTTAGAGTTGTCGTCCAGATAGCCTGCCAACATTTCCATAATAATAAGTAGTATATAAAGATAGCTTTCAATGGAGAGTCTGAAAAACACCACCGATAGTATACACACAGGCAGCACGAATAATATGCCTGCGCTTGTTCTTTTGCCCTTTGAAACATCGCCATCAAAGGCAAGCTCTCTTCCCCTATCCAGCGGCAGAAAATTGCTGAACCTGTGGAACAGCACGAAACACAGAGCAAATGTAAATAAAAATAGTAACCCAAGAACGGCGCTTGATATAGGCAGGGTAATCAAATATATCCTCCTTACTGTACTATAGGCGGGAAGCCCGCAAAACCCGTGAGCTGAAATATAATAGTAATTATGCCGACTATTGCAACATAAATAGCAAACTTATTAAAGCTTATTTTTTCTATTAAGCGCAGCATATAGCGTATAGCAAAGAAGCCTGAAACCGCCGCAAATGCAGTGCCTATTAGTATATCAAAGCTGAAAAGCGTAGCGGTATCACCGCTTTCAAATACATCTTTAAGTTCTACTAAAAATGAGCCCAATATCGCAGGCGCGCTCATTAAAAATGAGAACTTAGCGGCAGACCTACGCGAAAGCCCTGAAATTAAACCGCCTAGCAGTGTTGAGCCGGATCTGCTCACTCCCGGCAGCAGCGCGACCGCCTGGAATAATCCCATAGCGCCGGCGTTTTTAAGGCTTACTTCATCGCTTGGCTTTTCAGCTTTGCGGCTTATATACTCCGCTAAAACAAGGAACAGAGCAGTTATAAGAAATGCGGGTCCTAAAAACCAGCCTGTAAAAGTGGAGTCTATAAAATCTCCCAAGAGTAATACCGCAAAAAGCGCGGGTAGCGATGCTAAAAACAAAAGAAGCAGTGTCCTATCTTTTATAGGGTGGCGCAGCATATTGAGCCAATCCTTTATAAATACGGCTGCAACGGCAACTAATGTACCCATGTGCAGCATAATCATGAGATTTTTAGATGAGGACACATCGTACCCCACTAGGCTTAGTAGCCTTTCAGCCAGCAGCAGATGACCGCTTGATGAAATAGGCAAAAATTCCGACAGCCCCTGCACTATCCCCATTATTGCGGAAAATAATACTTGCATAATATTTCCTTTCGATTAGCCGTTTAGACCGTCAGCTTGACGCTGCATGTTTTCAACGACAATATCGCATATATCGCCAAAGCTTGCGCAGACCTTAAGTACATCCCAAGGGTCATTTGTGTGGTAGTGTACTTTTAGCATTTCTTCATCGCCTACGCACAAAAGACAATCCCCCGGAATTTGGGATATCGTCCTTGAAACTGCATTTTCATCTAAATTATCTCCTTCAATTAGGAGCTGTACATCAAACTTATACTCTAGCATAACAACCTCCTTAGCTAACCCAGTTATAATACAACGAGCGCATTTTCTTGTCAAAAAATATATATTTTGTGTTTTGCTTGTTTAAGAGCCACA
>JGI24709J26583_10003699_pt1 | contig 11888 bp, 12 predicted proteins | sample BioPla2DNA1_FD_26583 | JGI IMG/M metagenome (IMG submission 26583) | reverse complement strand
AAAAAATTGTGTTCTTACTTCAGTAGCCACAGCTTGTACCTTAGGTACGCAAATACTATTCCCTATACGGGCGTATAACTGTGACTTAGCTCCTATCTTTATATAGTCATCAGGAAAACCCATAAAACGAAAACACTCATTCAATGTAAGTTTCCTGACGCTATTTTTATCATATATCCAATACCGACCACTCTGTTCTTGTGATGACAATGTGGGATGTACNCCATCTACCGAATAAATCCGATTGGGTTGCCTATGTGCCCTAGATAAATGCTCTGACCCCAATCGTACCCCATTAACTCGCATAGCTTTGTTTCTATACCCACAAAAAGCTAGTTTTGACCTAGGTTGTACACTGTAATTAGGCAGTAAAGTGTAGTCATCCGGCTTTAAATACTCAAAAGGCCCCGCACTATCCAGAAAGGTCTTCATAGAACTTATAGGAGTTCTAACAACTTTACTGAAATCAAATAGTTTACCGTCTTTATTTCCCACGATTATAACTCTCTCACGATTTTGAGGTACACCGAAGTCCTTGGCATTTAATACCTCATACGCTACTGTATAACCTAACTCTTTTAGTCTATTTAACATAACTTTGAAAGTATTTCCTTTGTCATGCTTCTCTAAATTAGCTACATTCTCAAGGATAAAAGCAGTAGGTTTCTTAACCTCTAATACCCGACAAATATCAAAAAATAAAGTACCTCTGGTATCCTGAAAACCTAGCCGCTTACCACTACTGGAAAATGCCTGACAAGGAAAACCCGCACATAATACATCAAAATCAGGTATAGTTGTCGGGTCAATAACAGTAATATCTCCTGTTGGGTCCTCACCGAAATTGGCCTTATAGACAGCACAAGCGTGCTCGTTCTTTTCACAACTATATACACAAGTAAATCCTGCTTGGGTCATTCCTAGACGAAACCCGCCTATGCCTGCAAATAAATCTATGTACCTAAGATTGTTTCTCAACTTAACACCTCATTAAAAGTTACTTGTATTTCTTACGCACCGGTCCCCAAGACTGATTAGGGTCAGCATCAGACGGTAATAGGTCTAATGTTCCTTTCTTCTCGGCTGCCTGATAACACTTATGATGGTAAGCTGCAACACCTGACTGTGCTAAGCCATCTTTTGATTTATACTCAGGTAAACCATCATAGAACTCTTTCCAAAACTCATTTTTAAGTTCCCAATGGTTTACAACACTGTCTACTGCAAAAAACCTACGTGTTTCAGCATCGTCAAACTTATTCACTAACTGCTTATAATAATCCCTCAGCTGAGCAAAAACCTCAGAATGTTCAATATCTTCAATAGCTTCGGCCTTAGCTGTTAAGTACTGCTTGTAACGAATCAATTCACCGTTGTAATACCTATAATCATCGTATTTTCCGATTGAATCGTCCAAACGAAACTCTGACTGATGTATTTCATCGTGACTGTTAATGCCTTCTTCACCCCTAAACCTTGTAGGGTCTTCCTTATCTTCTTCGATTACTGTGCCGTACTCATTATAATGACCTACAACACGACCAAGCTCTTTACCTTGTCGAACATGAATAAGCACGCATTTCTCTCCACCTTCAAAACAATTACCCCTAACAGGCGTATTACAATGCTTACATATGTATCCAAAACAACCCATAACTACATCCCCCTTTAACCGATAAAACCTATTTGGTTCTCCGTTTATTATCCGATTGATACTGCTTTCGGGCTTCCTCTTGCTTTTGATACAAGGCTATTAACTTGTCCTTTTGCTCATTCTCTTTCTGTAAACACACTGTTCTATGTGCTATGATAGAAACAATATCATCTAACTCAGGTAAATCTAACTCACAATTAATTGCCCTTGCTGTCACTTCGTCCGTTAAAAAGTACCCTAACAACTGACTTCTAAAACGGTCGGCAAAGTAAGTTATAAGCTCATTTACACGTTTCTCACTGTCTATTACAGTCTTTAATGCAGCTTGGTAGCCCTGAAACATACTGACACCTTGTCTCGACGCATGTTGTGTGAATATAGAAGGCATATACCCTGCGGTCATTAGTGTTATATAGTCTTTCTCACCTTCTACTTGTATTTCACCTACAACACTTTCTTGTTTATTAGTGCCTTTTGGTATGTGTACCTCACCGGGAACTAATGGCCTTTCCGTCGGTATATCTTTATCCTGAGCTAACATCTCCCTATCAAAATCAATCCAATTATTGCATGTCTTACACTTATCTACACCCCAGTGACCTGCAATACCGCCACCCATCTTACTTATCTTTGTGTCGCAGATAGGACACTGTATCTCTTTCGCCGTCAACATAATACTATCTCCCTTCTAATAAACATCTTTACACCCTGCCTTACCCAAGTCTCTGTTGCATTGTCGGCCTTATTGTCGTGTATATCTATATTGGGTATATCTTCCTCTTTACCCTCTGTATCCTCAACAGCTATCGTAGGAACCGGCTTTAAATCACTACTCTTAAAGTTATACCATTCAACCTCCTGAAGTGTAACTGCTTCACTGTTACTAGCCCTAGATAATTCTTCGTAGTCCATATGTTTGTTCTCGCCTACCCTAACTGCATTTACATAATCTAAAAGCTCAGAGGATAACTTACTAACTTCACTCTCCGAAAAAGCAAACTGTCCAAAACTATGTAACCGTCTCATAGTTAAATTATATAGTGCGACAGTTCTAGTCCCCGTAGGCTTACGGTCCTTAATTATATACTCCAATGTATAGACTCTTGAACTTAAGGTATTATTGCCTTCACCTATAATTATCTCAAAGTCGGCCTTAGTCATAGTCTTCTTAAACCTAATTAGACTCCCTCCGATTTCTTTAAACATAACTGTATACATATCTTCTTTATTCTTCTCTTTACGTATGTCTTCAACCGTAACATCAAAAACTGAATCCGTAGTAGTTAATTTATATAACATATCTGCCTTCGTATACGGCGTGGATGTGTCAGCAGAAGTGTACATAATATAGTAATAGACTAAGTGCACACACACATAAATACCTAAAAACACTAAAATTACCCGTAAAAACGCAGGGCCGGTTGATTTCTGTTGAGAATTATTATCTGTATTCATTGCTTGTCTCCTCTACTTTATGCTTTACATTTGATATATTATTACACAAGGCCCCTCTATATTATTGCAATTATTGCACTAAAAAACCCCTTATAGGCGTAACCTACAAGGGGTTTAGCTACTTTAATACATCAAAAACTTCTCAATACTCCCGTTCCAAAGCTAAGAGCGTTTCTAGTGTCTTAATAGCTATCTCGTGTGCATTACAATCAGGTACAGTAAAACTCTTTATATCCTGATTTAACTGCAGTTCCACATAACCTGTTACTGGATTAAAGGATACACGATACTGCCTTTCATTAGTTACCGGCTTAACAGGTCTTTGTCCTATGTATGTTTCCTTGGTTTTTAATAAAGTCTGCATAGAATAAGTTACTAATAAAACTACTCCAAATACGTCTTCAATTAAACTTAACACACCATAAGCCAAAATTGATATGTCTTCACCTATCCACTCAATCTCTCTATGCAACTTAGTATACAACTCTTTCGTCGTATACTCTAATTCATCTGTAAGCCTACTTACTTGCCTATGAGTTTCCATACAATAGTTATCGGTAAACGGGCCATAGGGTGCTGCCTTTGTTATGGTAACATAATCCTCTAACAAAAACCTAAGTCTCTCCTGTAGCTGCTGAGCTATAGATACAACTTCGTCACCATACATATTACCTCTAAGTATATGTACAAGACTATCGGAACTATACACCCAATCTTTCCATTCTCTATTAATTATATTACCTAAACGATTATTACATAAATCTTCACACTCTGATAAAAACTCTAATGCAACCTTGCTTCTCGTTGACCTACATAGGTCTGTTAAAGAAAGGAAGTATTGTCTACGCTGGTCTGTGGCTTCTTCCCAAAACAGACTTATCTTATTCCATAATTCCTTTAAGGCTTCCTCACTACGCATCTATAACACCCCCAATCACTTCTATATGATGGGTAGTCATATCTAATCCTAGTACTCGACTTATAGATGAATGGGTTCGCATAAGCTCAGAAACCCGATATCCATGCTCTGATAAAGTCCTAGCGACCTCAGAATATATTAACTCAGCCCTAGCCTCGATAACTTTCTTCTCAGGTATACTATCTTCGCTTAACTCATTACTAACTATGCACTCATTATTCAACACTATAGTGACTGTATAAACACTATCAACATCCGTATGGGTAGCCATAACATCTGTTATAGTATAAGCGTCCGCAGATAAAACTCTTATGTCATGTGGCTTTACTGCAAACATATTAGAGCATACTCTTAGCTTTCTTATACCGTCGTCCTCATACTCAGTAACGATAAATGCCCGAGATAAGCTTTTAGTTGCTCGCCTAACGGCCTCAGACGCCTCTCTAAGGCTTCCTGTGCGCGAATAGTATGTATAGACTTCCATAAGCCTATTCTGTAACCATCTTCGCACTGCAGACATAAAACTAGCTTTATCATCAAATCTTTCTTGCTTACACTCAACAACACCTGAGATAAGACGACCAGCTTGGCGTGGGAAATATAAAGTCTGCGTAGCTCCTAGACATTCAGCACTCACAGCACCGGATTCTAAACATAAGCGCAAACTATTATCCGTCGGTAATGTAGCATTACACAAGGTTTTACTATACAACATTCGCACACATTCTAATGCCGGACTACTTAAACGTACTAAGCTATCATTACCTTTTTTGTTTATATCCGCAGTATTGTGACATAGNACACCCTCAGNATATCCCGGAATAGACATTGCAAAAGCACCCTTGATTCCACGAGAATGAGTATTTGCATATAGTATATCAAAACTAGCCATAATGGACGAAGCACATTGCCAAACAATATGATTAGAATCATAATGTAAATCAACGTCATCTCTTGTACTAAAATCCGCAAACCCACTTGGATTTCCACTGTGTAAAGAAAACNGCATTGAATTTATTAAAGGTACTATATCCTCACTCGTACCTCCTTGTAAATACTCCCTGATTTTCTGGATTCTCGCCGCAGAAGTGTAGCCGTCACGGGATAACCTCGATTGTATAACAGCAACCGTAGATATATCGAATAAAGCGTTATACACCTCTTTATATTTAGCTATATAATCCGTATCTAAATCAAATATGCTCTCTTTATACGCACACATTATCATACTATGTAAATGTTCTGTGGGTGGCTCCACAGCTAATCGGGCTAAGGCAAATAAACGNGCTTTCCTGTCTTGCTTATGTGCAAATAGTAAAGTATTACCCGAGATGTCTCCTTTCAACGAATCGGAGTATCTCGCCACAATCTCCTTAGGAAGTAATTGTATCTGCTCTATTAAATACTCATTATCTGTATAACGATAGGCAAATAAAGCTGTGTTTATTGCTGCCTTAGAATAACCTGCTTGCTCTAAGTCCTCTATTATANCTAATAATGAACATTTATCGTTAGTATCTTGTATAACTTTATCCTCAGTANCTTTCGTCAGCNTCGGTTTCTCAGCATATGTCTCAATCACCTTATCCTTAACGGCCTTTAAAAATATCTCGTCATATTTATAATCACCTAACGAGAATTTTAAAATATCAGCACTTGGTAAAGGACATACTACAAACCCAAACCCTGTTTTATTAGCTATGTCACGCATTAAGGTAGGTTCTTCACCAATAGATTTACGCTGTGTAGGATAAACCTCTTTCAAGTAGTCTTGCACCGCAGGTGTTCTCTGTGCATAACTATAAAATCCCCTTGAAAAAGAATTAATAGGCTTTACCACAACTACAATAGAACGCAATAATGGAAAGGTAGTTCGTATATCACGCTGTGTCTCCTGTGTTAAAAAGACAGCTAGTTCTTCCGAAGTAACTACTTGACAAGGCTGAACGGAACGAAGTTGATGATAATAGGAGTCATATAAGGTCTTTCGATTACCCGCTACTCCAAAAATCTCAGCAACAACCCATAATTCCTCGATATTAGGGCAAATGTAATTTCTGACTAAACACCCTAATCCCGCAGTATCCGAATAAATACGAGCGGCATCCAACCATAACGGAACGCCACCATCTTCGTAAGTAGTTGACAAAGGCAAAGCTATATCACACTTACGCCCCGCAACTATGGGTGTATTCCAATAAGAAATATGAGCCTTAGCGTGGTCTAGGCACACTAATCGTATGTTACTAGGTGAATTGAAACTGTTAGACGCCTCCTTGTGCCAACCTGACGACCTAATAGTGCGTTTAGCTACTTCACTACCTAGTTTATGTGGATAAAGTGGGTATACGCCTGTATCCTCTTTGCGACTAGGTAAATGTATGCTTTCTGCAAATATTTTGGTAAGACTTACTCCCCCTCTAATATATTCCCTCATTAAACATAACACCTCCTCAATAACCAGAAGTTCTTTTTTGTTTTATGTGTAACATTAACGGCTTGTTTAAATGATAAGTTATAAGTAAATTTTAGACAACCCTAAATATTTTATTTATATTAAAACTGTAAACTTAGTGACTAGGTTATTCCATATCTGTGGCACAATATAAAACAGAGAACTATTTGTACAATAGTTCTCTGTAGACAAATAAAACTCTTACTCGCTATACATACGATAGCAATTCTTACCTTCATTCTTAGCTTGATACAACGCTCGGTCAGCACACTCACAGAAATCCTCTGCGTCCACCATAGTTTCAGAATTAAACTGTGCTAACCCTAAACTAACCGTGATGTTCAGTTCTAGTTGCTTACCACCACATACCACGGGTATCGTCAACTTCTCAATAGTACTAAGAAGACTCTCAATCTTTTTTCGTACAGCATTAATACTCATATTTTCTAGGATTATAACAAATTCTTCACCACCATAACGGGCGATACAATCTAACGGGCGTATATGACTAATTAATGCAGCTCCTAATCCCTTAAGAACTTCATCTCCTACTACATGTCCGTAAGTATCATTAATCTGCTTGAAATCGTCTATATCTAGCATAACTAAATATAATGGCTTTTCCGTAACTTTATGTTCGGCCATCATTACACGCATTTTCGTGTCAAAATGACCCCTGTTTTTCACACCCGTTAGTTTATCCATAGACGCCGATAAAGCTAATTCCGTATACATATCTAATACCTTACGTTGTTCAGTCATATCAACTATATACGCTACTATCTGCTCGTCGTCACAATGCTTTACTAAGGTAAATGTCATGGACGCCTCGAAAAAATCTCCGTCAGCTTTCAAATGCGTAGCACTCATCTGAAAACTACCATTAGCATAAACATTATCCCGCATTAGAGAATAACATTCGCTTTGCTCTATATCACATATACCCGCAAATAAATATCTTGTGATGTTACTGAGTAATGAGGTCTTAGACTGTTCCTCAAACAAATCTACACACACTGTATTACAGGCAATAGGCTTAAATTCAGTGTCAAAAACCACGCATCCAAACGGCGCTGAGTCAATTAATAAATGTAGTCGCCTTTGCTCAGTCTCTAATTCTTTATGTAAATGTGTGATAACGGCCATATCCTCTAAAGTACAGTTAGGTAACAGAATAACAGCTATATCTCCAATATTACCGTCCACATCCCTTATAGGAAACATAAGAACACTAATAGTAACCAATTCGCCTTTAGAAATGAAGTTATATATACAGGGTACGCAATTACCACTCTCTATTACCCTTACAAAATCGGCTTGTATCTGAACTAATACTTCCTTAAGGTCTAAGGTGCTTAATTGACCGATATCAGTAAAACACCTACCTTCCAAATCCGCAGGTGTTTCACAATTTATATTTAAGGCGTCCAAAACTTCCTTGTTTACCTTTATAAGTGTTCCTGTATCTATCGACACAATTACAGTAGGTAAACCATACTTAGTGTAGTCACGAAACCAATAACTATTTAAACCATACATAGGGTCAATAACCTCCTTAAATATAACCAATAAAAGCTTTATAACAAAAAGGCGTTAAAGTCTACTTCCGTAAGAAGAAACAAATTTAACACCTTAGCCTTAAACAATATAGTTCTGCTCTATCTACAATCGTCAAAAATGTCTGTATGCCCGAGGATATTACCACCAACTAACTATCTTAATCCACCCGTGTGAGTCAGCTAAAGGATGTAGTACCTCATTCCACTTCTCAAGTATCATTTTCTGCCATTCATTAGGCTTCACTTTAACTTTTTTATAATCTATACCTTCTTTAGTTCCCACATAGATAGAATTAGCACTATCATTATTTACTTCCCGTCTAAACACAGCCTCTAATTGATAATGCCAGTAATCACAGTACTTTAATTCTCCGATGTTGTGAGGTGACAGTGGAATATTTAAACCTAACTTAACTAATTCTTTCTCACAACCCCTAGTGTTAAATCCCAACTTACTCTCAACAATACGGTTTAACTCAAAAAAGTCATACCTATTTTCTGTATCACTTACACTTTGAAGTTGACTTATATCTGTAAGTGTACGTCTTTCAGCTCCATATTGTAATTTATACTTATAAAATATATTATTTTAACGGAAATACTTTTATATTGTCTAATGACGGTAAGCCAAGATAAAGTGCAGCAGTATTCTTAAAGTAACCCCAAAACTTTGTTCCATAATCATAATGCCACCACTCTGAGGGTAAATTAGTAAAACCTGCGTTTATCATAGTCCAATAAAGCAATCGTCTATTCTCTTTTATAATTAAATCCAACTGGCCCTCAGCGGTTTCTTCGTAATAATTCGTCCACGCTTTATCTCCAAAGGCATCAAAACCTGTACCCATATCAAGCTCTTTATAATTTTTATCTATTATAGTAACATCAACAGCACCACCCGTGTTATGTAAAAAAGGCTTTGTTATAGGGGTTTCAGGATTAGATACATAAAAAGACGTCTTTTTAATAAGCTCTTCCTCAGGAAGTCCTTTATTAGCCGGATTATTCTTAACATCAGCATAGTACATATTCCACAATCTCTTTTGTACTACATAAGGACGCCAACCGTCAAAGACCTTTAGCATTAATCCATCAGGTAGACTTTCAGCTGCCTTAACTAATAAATCAGCCGCCCCTTCTCTTAAATAACAAGATTTTGGTGCTCCGGGAACCCCTTGACTAAAATAATCGGACGCACACACTATTCTATCAGAAATTCCTTTTAAATCCACTACTTTCTCATCTTGAACATCTATGTCGTAATCGACCACACTTGGAAAAGCTACCTTGGGAATCTTCTTTAATTTTATATTCTCCATTTCTTATCCTCCTCTCAATCACGCAAAATTACCGTTTACTAGACACATACCATCAACCCAAACACACTTTTTATATGGGTCACGACCCCATTCGTCACGGGCCTCTTTTATCCTAGTAGCTACCTTGGTAACACCAAAAACAGACTCTAAAAACTTCCTAGTAGTCTTACTACCCTTAAAATAATACTTAATCATAATCATACGCCTCCCACAGTATTTTCACATTCTCACTCCCTATATATTAAAGCTTACAACTTCCTAAAACGTCTTTAATCGCATTAGCTATATGCGCGGCAAGCTTGACGGGAACAGCATTTCCTATTTGCTTATACTTATTAAGTAGATTCCCGCAAAACTCTATCTCGGGTGGAAATGTCTGCAAGGCGGCAGCCTCTTGCCAACTATATCTACGAGTTATCCCACCCTCACCAAAAACCCAACTATCTTTATGTATCTTTACCATAGGTGGTGAACTAGGATGTATAGGTATCTGACGAGCACTAGCTAATATAGTCTGAGATACGCCATCAAACTCACGCCTACGATTTCTCATCATAAACCAAGGACTATAAGTACCTGTATATATGTCATCAGCCTTAGGCTCAGGTAAATTCTTTAAAGCCTGACCGATATTCATAGACGGACCTGTATACTCAGGGATTTTAAACTCACATATTCCTAAATCATTTCGAAATCCCGATATAATTACTCTCGACCTGTCCTGAGGAACTCCATACTCCTTTGCGTTCACTAACTGATAAAACACACGGTAACCACAGGCAGAAAAATCTTCGAGTATCTGATGAATTACTTCACCCTCGCCCATAGACAATAGACCTTTTACATTTTCACCAATAAAGACCTTTGGTTGCTTAGCTTTGACTATACGGACATATTCTTTATATAAAGCATTTCTAGGGTCATCTATCGCTCGCTTTCCTCCAACACTATACCCTTGACAAGGAAAACCTCCGAGTAAAATATCGCACTCCGGTATATCTTCAACACTTACTTTTCGTATATCCCCTTGAACAACTACGGTCTCAGGACTATGTAACTTATAGGTTTCACAACTGTTTTTGTCAAAATCATTAGCCCATATAGTTTTAATACCACTAGCTTTGAAACCTAAGTCTAAGCCACCTGCCCCGCAGAACAAGGAACACGCTGTTAATAACTGTTCTTCACGCATCTAAACTCTCCTATTCAAGATTAACTATTTATCTATTTTATTTTCGAATAGGCCTCTAAGCTAATAATTCAGGATTGTCCGTAGCGTTTCCTATTATCTCTATCTGTGTATAACACTTCGGTAACTCAGAATACTTCTCACCTTTAACTTGCTTTCCTATAAGGGATACACCAGACCACACTACTATATACCTGTCACCGTCTAAGTCGTATATATCTCCCTCATAGATTTCCTTTTTGTTTATATCACATATCCCTGAAAACAGACCCACCGTCTCAGGCAATACCTCATAACATTGTAAAGCAGCGGGCAGATTCCAATCACTAAAACCTCCCCGGATTATAAGGTGAAGTTCATTATCTAAAATGTCTTGCTGGGAGAGACCCATAGGACATAAGGTGACTTTCTCATGCTTATAATACCCGCCCTCTACCCATGTAGTACCGTCTGATACTGTTTTACCTCTATATTTAATTTCTCTTAGCATGATTAAACCCCCTTAACGAAGTAATGATGTATAGACCTCTTATTTAACTTAACTTAACTTAACCAGTTTAATATCCCAATACCTTTATATACATAAACTACCCCGGTATCCGAGGTAGGTAGTATGCCTAACAATCTTCTGTTAATCCCGCTATGATAAAATAACCTGAAACACTTAAACAACTGCAACCAAAGGAACGCTTACGGTCAAATTCCGGGTGCGTTACTAAACTATAATAGGCGCCTTCATACTCAACCTGTCTTTGTAACCAACCGTCAGCTAACTTAATAGGGTCAAGGGTATCTAACACACCGGAACGCAAAGCCGCAGATAAAACCTGAGCTGTTTGACTTGGTATCAGGTCTTCTTGTTCGTCGTAAATTTCTACGAACTGCTTATCTGATATGAAGTCATAGGAATGTATTTCATCCTCAACTGCGGGTGCTATATAATCAGGTACATCCTCACCACTCACCAGAGTTACCCTAATGCTGTCAGGTAGCTTCTTCAAATTTATATTGATAACTCTATCTTCGTCTATAAGTAAAACATAATCACAAAAGTCGGCATTACGACATTCTAAATGGATTCGTATCCTACTTGTAATATCGTGTTCAGCACTAGGAATAGGCTTAATTGGTTATAAACTGTTATACTTACCTTTTATAGCTCACCCATCCATATTGGTCTTGTAATTGACCTATGTTAAATTGAAGTATGTCTTGGTTATTATCTTTATATCTAATATCTAATTCTTGGTACTTTGAAGAATCACTGTCTTCCATAGTAATCGTAAATCTGTGAGTTTCACCTAAATCATCAGTATACTCAAATGTTNTAACATACTC
>JGI24709J26583_10003694_pt1 | contig 11891 bp, 8 predicted proteins | sample BioPla2DNA1_FD_26583 | JGI IMG/M metagenome (IMG submission 26583) | reverse complement strand
TTCCCCTCATTGGAAACTTTATAGTCGATAGGGTTATTTGACCTATCTACGACTGAGTAGGGGAAAATAAAACCTCTGCCGGCAACGGCATTCGGGTATGCGTGCAACAAATTCAACCTCACTCGATGTGAGAAAACGCCTGCTTGTACGTGGGAGGAACCAAGGTGCAGAATATTTATTTTTCCGTTGCGATTTTCAATAACCGAATCGAATTTGTGAAAAAAGTTAATCAAATTGGAAGTGTCGCTACTGAACGCAAAAGTGTCGGCTTCTAAATGAAAAAACGGCAACGTATCGGTAGGAATATACTCTTCCTGAGAAAATAATAAAAAGGTAGAAAATAAAAAATAAAATAGTGCAATTAAAGCTCTCATAAGTAATATTAAGTGTCTAAATTTACAATTTTCTTTTTTCTTAGCAATATAAGGTGAAAATTAAGGTTGAACGGTACTATTTTGGGTTGATAAATTTTGTTTAGAAAGATACAATTGATAGAGATTATCAAAAGAATTAACGAGAATTTCTCCTATTCTATTGGCGCCTTTCGGGGTAAAATGGATTAAATCTTCACCTGCTAAGCCATGTTTATACCAGGCAATCATTGAATTTTCTCCGCCCATTACTTCATAGATATCCCAGAAAGCCACGCCGTTATCATTTGCCATCTTTTTCATTGCTTCAACGAGTTGTCCTAAAAGCGGATAAGAGCGTAACTCTCCTTCGACGCGTTTTGCCATATCGGAAGGACCGATTAATAAGATTTTTCCTTGCGGATTAATTCTTTTAAAGAATTGTATTTGCCTTTGCAAGTTATTCACATAAAAGCCGATGCTTTTTTGAGAGGAAATTGCCGGAACCGCATTTCCGCCGAATTGCAAAATTACCAGTCCTACATTACTTTCTTGGAACATTAGGCGAGTTAAAGAGTCGTTTAATTGTGTAAAGAGTGTACCTGCCGAGCCTCGCAGTGGAATATTGTCAACACTCACACCATATTTCCCGTCAACGGATATTCCATAAATATCGGCGTTTCCTTTTAATGTTAGAGTAAAAGTAGTTAATGGCGTATCAAGTTCCCACAAGAACGATTGTAATCCTTCTGAATTAGCAACTAATGTTTCTTTTTCTTTTTTCAAATTATCGGATAAAAGAGCGGAAAAATCGCCGTTTTTATTGAAAAAATACAATTTTATTTTAGAAAAGGTTCTCATTTTATGGGGGACGTCAAGGTTTTGCGAAGCCTTCACAAAGAATCTATTTTCTCCGGTCATTCCTATACATTTGCAAAAGAAGCCGTAATTTCCGTTTTTTCGTCTATTGCCGTCTCCGTATGCCGAGTAGGTAGTGTAATCGCCCGACCAGCGTTGATATACAGTCGCTGTCGGAATGGTTTGAACTGCCGGTAGCAGACCCGGACCGCCGCCGCCGAATTTTTCTTGAAAATATTTCCTTAAATTAAACGAAATTCTATCCAGTTCAATTTGCGAGTCTCCGTAATGAAGTATTCTAATAACTTTTTGTAACGATTTAGCTGTTTGAATTTGTTCAAAAAATCCATCAAAATAGCCTACATCATCGTAGGGAAAATAAAACTTACCAAGTTGATTTTCAACGAGTTCTCTATAATAGTTCAGTGTGTCTTGTAAGGAGAGGCGTATACTGTCTTGCGCCGTGAAAACAGGTTCTTCTAAATCCGGAATTTCAGGTTCTTCCACTGTTTTTCGTGTTAATATTTTTTCTAATGAAGGGAAACGAAGCTGTACTCCTGCAATATTAATTCCTTTACGAGGAAAGCTAATCGTAAGTATGAATAGCGCTATTAAAATTGCCGTAATAAAATAAAGAATATAGCGTGCTTTCATTCAAAAAAAGAAATATAAGAAAACGTGCAAAAATAGTAAAAATAAAGAACGGTTTTTCAAAAAACAGCCTGCCCTCGCCGATTAAAAGAGCGAGAACTATTCAATTTTCAAAAATTAGCTTCAACTTTTTTTAAAAAGGCAAATCTTGACTATCTTTGCACACTAAATTTCTGTTATGATATCTATTAATAAACTCTCAGTCAATTTTACCGGTGATTTTCTTTTTAAGGATATCTCTTTCGTGGTGGGCGATAGAGAACGCATCGGCTTGGTTGGGAAAAACGGGGCGGGGAAATCAACATTATTGAAGATTATTCACGGTTTAGTTATTCCTGAGGCGGGCAATATGGTTATAACACGAGGATTTAGAACCGGATACTTGCCCCAAGAGTTAAATAGTATTTATCATAAAACGGTTTGGGAAGAAGTGCTTGACACCTTTGTAGAAGAGAAGAAGTTAGAGAAGAAAATAGAAAAATTAACCAAAGAGTTAACACTTCGCAACGATTTTTCAAGCGACTCCTATCTTGCCGTTAGCCAACAATTAGCTGACGCTACTGAAAGATTTCATTATTTAGAAGGAGATTTAATAGCGGTAAGAGTAGAAAAAGTTTTATTAGGTTTGGGCTTTAAACCGAGTGATTTTCATCGTCAGATGCTTGAATTTAGTAACGGTTGGCAGATGCGCGTGGAATTAGCTAAGATTTTACTCCAAAAACCGGAAATAATACTTCTGGACGAGCCTACTAATCATCTTGATATTGAATCTATTCAGTGGTTAGAAGAGTATTTGATTAACTACGAAGGGACGCTCATTTTAGTATCACATGATAGAGCTTTTTTAGATAGTGTAACAGAGCGAACCATTGAAATTACTTTTGGTAGAATTGAAGATTATAAATGTAGTTATACGGAGTATGTAAATCAGCGGTTAGAGCGAATTAGTTCACAGCAAGCGGATTATGAAAATCAACAGAAGGAGATTGCCGACATTGAGCGGTTCATTGAGCGTTTTCGTTATAAGTCNACCAAGGCAAAACAAGTTCAAAGTCGGATTAAGATGTTGGATAAGATGGAGAAGATTGAGGTTGAAAGTATAGATAAGCGTTCCATCTCTTTTCGTTTTCCACCGGCACCACACGCGGGACGCGTAGTAGTCGAAGCACAAAACCTCACGCTCGGTTATGAGCAGTTAGAGGTATTACGTCAAATAGACTTTTCTTTATTACGGGGCGAAAGAGTTGCGTTTGTCGGGCGAAACGGAGAAGGTAAATCGACATTTGTCAAAGCAATAGTCGGAGAATTAGCCCCTAAGGTCGGACACGTTCAACTTGGACATCAAGTAAAAATAGGTTATTACGCTCAAAATCAAGCACTACTCCTNAATCCGGAGAAAACAGTGTTTGAAATTATTGATGAGGTGGCGGTAGGAGATATTCGAACACAAATCAGAACTATTCTTGGAAAATTTCTTTTCACAACGGAGGATACCACAAAAAAGGTTAAAGTGCTTTCAGGCGGAGAAAAGTCACGATTGGCATTAGCAAAATTACTCNTATCACCCGTCAACCTTCTCATATTGGACGAGCCTACCAATCATCTCGATATGAGGTCGAAAGATGTGTTAAAAAACGCACTNTTGCAATATACCGGTAGTATGATTTTAGTTTCGCACGACCGAGATTTTTTGCAAGGATTAACAGAAAAGGTCGTGGAATTTAAAAATGGGACAATAGCTGTACATATTGGCGATATTTACGATTTCTTGGATAAAAGGAAATTAGCAACACTACAAGAGATACAAAAAAACAGTTCCATTTCTATGCCTTCAAAAGGGGAAAATAAAATTTCTACAAATAAAATTGAATATGAGGAGAGGAAAAAACAAGAAGCTCAAAGGAGGAAAATAGAAAATCAAATAAGCAAAATTGAAAAGGAGATTGTTCAATTAACAAAAAAAATAGAAGAAATAGAGGATAAATTAGCGGATCCTGAGCTGTTTGCGAAAGAAATCACCTCGGATTCTTTGTATAAAGAGTANGAAGAGNTGAGAAAAGANATAAATAAAAAAGAGCAGATGTGGGATAAATTAGTCGAAGAGAATTTTTAAAATCATNATTTGATTAAAATAATAGAATATGGGTTAACTACAAATTTAAAATATGAGTATATTTGCTCTTTAAATATTTAAACTGAAAATATTATCTAATTAAATAAAAAANCTTTCTATTTATGAAAAAACCACTTATTTTAGTTATCAATCCGGGTTCGACCTCCACAAAAATTGCTATNTTTGAGAAAGAAGAGAAGAAATTTGTCGAAAATATTAANCATGAAGCTGAAGATTTAGCTCGGTTTTCNTCTATACCGGAACAACATAATTTTCGTAAAGATGTTATTGTCAACAAATTAAAAGAAAAAAATATAGACATATTTTCTATTGATATGGTGATAGGACGTGGCGGGTTGACAAAACCGATTACCGTTGGGGGAGTTTATGCAGTAAATGATTTAATGATAAAGCATCTCAAGGAAGGTTTTAATGGGCAACATGCGTCTAATTTAGGAGGGCTTATTGCGGATAGTATTGCTCGAAAAATTGGTTTAAAAGAGGCTTACATTGCCGACCCAGTAGTTTTAGATGAGATGACGGAGCTTGCTCGTGTAGCCGGGCATCCGCTTTTTTATCGTAAAAGTATTTTTCATGCGTTAAATCAAAAATCCATAGCCAGAACGTACGCTAACAAAATCGGTAAAAAATATCATGAGTTAAATTTGATTGTGGCTCACATGGGAGGAGGCATTTCTGTCGGGGCACACGAAAAAGGCAGAGTCATTGACGTTAATCAAGCATTAGACGGAGAAGGACCTTTTACTCCTGAACGTTCCGGTACATTGCCCATGAATCAAATTGTTGAAATCTGTTATAGCGGAAAATATACGAAAGAAGANGTTGATAAAATGGTAACCGGTAAAGGCGGTTACGTTGCCTATTTTGGAACGAACGATGCTTATGAGATTGAAAAAAAAGCNTTAGCCGGTGATGAAAAAGCTATTTTACTTGAAGAAGCTATGGCATATCAAATTGCTAAATATATCGGAGAGAGTGCAGCAGTACTTAAAGGCGAAGTAGAGGCTATTTTGCTAACAGGAGGACTCGCATACGGGAAGCCCATAGTGGAGAAAATTTCAAAATATGTCTCTTGGATAGCTCCGATTTTTGTCTATCCCGGTGAAGATGAGATGAGTGCTTTAGCTATGAATGCAAACTTAGTTTATGAAGGAGAAATGAGTGTCCACCAATATGAATAATTAAAAAGAAAAAGTAATTTTCTATGAAAAAGTATATTTATGTTTTAAGTAGTTTTCTTTTATTTTTTATTTTAAGTTTAACGCTTTGCGCACAGCCTCCACAAAAAATGAGCTATCAGGCGGTTGTTCGTGACGCACAGAATAGCCTTATAACGAACCAAAATATCGGGGTACGAATTAGTATTGTGAGTCATAATACACAACTGGCGGTCTATGCGGAAACGCACACGACAACGACCAACAGTAACGGACTTATGAGCTTGGAAGTGGGTGCGGGCACGGTAGAATATGGGGATTTCTCACAAATTGATTGGGCTAATGATGACTTTTCTATTCGCAGTCAAATAGACTTGCAAGGTGGTAATAATTACACAATTACAAGTGCACAACAGCTACTGAGTGTTCCGTATGCGTTTTTTTCGGGTAGTTCGGCAATAGAAGCTAATTTACCGCCCGACGGGACGCAAACCGGCGATATTCTCTATTGGAATACACAGGACAGTTCGTGGCATATTGTTCCTGTCGGCACGCCCGGACAAGTTTTGACAATCGGTCCGGACGGAATCCCACAATGGTATAGCACTCCGCTAAATCAAAATGTGCCACCTACCGTAGTTACCGATAGTCTTTTTAATATTTCAGGGACGAAATTGAATGTCGGTGCTACAATTACCAACTCGGGAAGCTCACAGGTTACAGCAAGTGGTGTTTGTTGGAGTTCCACAAATCCTAATCCCGGAATTGCCAATAATCGTACAACCGATGGTAGTATTTTAGGTTCTTATGTTAGTTTCATTAACCAATTGACGCCCGGTATTACGTGGTACATACGTGCTTATGCTACTAATAATGCAGGTACGGGTTACGGAGAAGTGTTAACTATAACTAGTCCAACACATTGCGGAACGGTAACCGACAAAGATGGAAATACGTATCAGACGGCATATATCGGAAATCAATGTTGGATGAAAGAGAATTTAAGAACTACAAGCTATTCTAATGGGGCAACCATTACAAAAGGAGAGTATGGAACCGTCATAACTCGAACAACGAAATATTATTTCGTTTATAATGATGTAGATACGAATAAAAATATTTATGGATTACTCTACACATGGGCCGCTGTGATGAATAGCGCCGGAGCAAGCAATAATAATCCGAGCGGCATTCAAGGAATTTGTCCAACCGGCTGGCACGTGCCTAGCCACCAAGAGTGGTGCGAGTTGGAAAATTACTTAGAACCCGGCATTGATGGCTCTTGTAGCACAAGTGGCTATAGAGGCTCCATGGCGAAAAAATTGGCGCTGCCCCAACATTGGTATGCAGATGGAACCAATTTTTTAGCACCTGGCTACTACCATACGGATACAACCGGATTTAACAGTAGCGGTTTTTCTGCTATACCCTCAGGCTATTATAGCAGTTATACAAGTCCCTCTCCGTATACTTATAGTTATAGTGCGCTTAAGAGTTCAGGATATTGGTGGACATGTTCCGTTTATAATAATGATACTTATTATCCGAGATTTCGGTCGCTTGTCTACAGTAGCTCCGGAGTTAATTCTGATTATAGAAGTTACAACTATTCAACTAACTATTTTTATGCTCATAGTGTTCGCTGTATTAAAAATGAGTAATCAATTATGCATTTTAATTTAAAAGATATGCCAAAATATTTTTATTATTTACTTTTTATTATTTCAATTTTATTTTTAAGTAGAAATGATATTTATGCGCAACCACCGCAAAAAATGAGCTATCAGGCGGTTGTTCGTAACGCACAGAATAGTTTAGTCGTTAATCAAGCAGTGGGTGTTAAAGTGAGCATTCGGCAGNATAGTGCAACTGGTCCTATCATTTTTATTGAAACGCATACTACAACAACCAATAGCAATGGGTTGATGACCATAGAAATTGGCNCGGGCGTGCCTCAATTAACAACTCCTTTTTCCGATATTCCGTGGTCGCAGAGTGATTTTTTTCTTCAAACGGATATTGACATCACAGGAGGTACGAACTATACGATTTTAGGAGTTCAGCAATTGATGAGCGTACCGTATGCATTTTTTGCAGCAGAAGCGGCGTATGCCGATAGTGCCGACTATTATCATTTAACCAACCGACCCGAAGGAAATAACCCGGGAGACATTCTTTATTGGGACGGTAGCGACTGGACGATTATCCCTGCTGGCTCGGAAGGTCAATTTTTAACTATGGGTAACAACCAAATTCCCACGTGGATAACTCCCGGCGGAAACTTAGGCACGATGCCCAGTATTAGAACCGATAGCGTTTATGATATAACGGGACGAACAGCCTATGTTCGTGCTACGATTTTGGACGCCGGCAGTACAGGAATTATTGCAAGCGGCATTTGTTGGAGTCAGACACCGTTCCCTTCAATAGGCAATTCGCACACAACGGATGGTACAAGCATTGGAACTTTTGTTAGCATTGCCACAAATTTAACTTCGGGAGCAACCTTTTATGCGCGGGCGTACGCTACTAATGCCGGCGGTACGGCGTACGGCGCTCCGATTAGTTTTACAACACCCACCCATTGTGGTAATGTAGTGGATTATGACGGCAATATTTACAATACCGTCTATATTGGCGCTCAATGCTGGATGCAAGAGAACCTGAAAACTAAACACTACTCCAACGGAGCAGCAATTTCTCAAGGGTATATGGGAGATTATAACGATAAATACTATTTTAGATATGGCAATTCAGACGATAATGTGAATAAATTCGGACTTCTATACACTTGGGCTGCGGTGATGAATGGCGCCGGGTCCAGTGATAATAATCCGAGCGGTATACAAGGAATTTGTCCTTCAGGATGGCACGTGCCGAGCAATAGCGAATGGTGCGAATTGGAAAATTATATTGAACCCGGTATTGATGTTACTTGTAGCTCCACAGGATATCGCGGCTCAATGGCAAAGAAATTAACGAAACCGCAGGAGTGGACATCGTATCCCGCTAATATGTTTGCTCCGGGTTATTGGCAGACAGATACTACAGGCTTTAATACCAGCGGCTTTTCAGCCTTACCCGGCGGATATTACTATTATTCATCTCCCTATTTTTATAATCTTAATAAAGAAGCCCATTTTTGGACATCTACTTCCGGTATCCGTTTTCGTTATTTTGGTTACAATGAGTCCGGGGTGGGGCATTCTACACGTGGTAATGTCTATGCATTAAGTGTTCGTTGTGTGAAGAATTAAAAATTTGAAGTTTAATATAGAAACTTAGAAATATAATATTATGATAAAACGAGTTTTAAATTTAGGATTGCTTTTATTGGTAGGATTACTTTTTACCAATTTCAGTCAGGCGCAGCCACCGCAAAAAATGACCTATCAAGTCGTTGTTCGAGACGCTCAGAATAATTTAGTGGTTAATCAGCAAATTGGTGTGCGAATTAGCATTGTTAAGTCGTCATTAAATGGGACGCCCGTCTATATTGAGCGCCATTTGGCAACGACCAATCATAACGGCTTACTTACACTTTCTGTCGGCGATGGTGTACCGAATCCGGGGAGTCGAATGGAGGACATTGAATGGAGTAATAACGACTACTATATTAAAAGTGAATTTGACCTAAGTGGTGGGACACAATACACCATAGATGGCGGACAACAATTGGTAACCGTTCCGTATGCATTTTTTAGCGGTTCTGCCGATTATAATCGGTTAATCAACCGTCCGCCCGATGGTTCTTTCACCGGCGATTTATTATATTGGGATGCTACCGACAGTTCGTGGCATATCGTTCCTGTTGGAAGTGCAGGTCAGGTCTTAACGCTCAATCCTAATGGAGTACCTCAATGGTATTCTACCATTTTTAATCAAAATACTCCTCCTACTATTGTTACGGATTCCATTTTTAATGTTACCGGCTTCACGCTCAATGTATTAGCTACGATTACGGACCCTGGAACAACAGGCATTATCTCAAGTGGCGTTTGTTGGAGTNCTTCGAATCCCTTTCCCTCTATTGGAAATAATCATACTACNGACGGTTCAAGCGTAGGCAGTTTTATAAGCCTTATTTCCGGTTTAAAATCGGCTACGCTGTATTATGTTCGAGCGTACGCTACGAATAGCGTNGGCACTTCCTATGGGAATGTTTTAACTATTACTACGCCTACGCACTGTGGAACAGTCTCGGACATTGATGGAAATGTCTATAATACCGTCTATATTGGGCGGCAATGTTGGCTCAAAGAAAATTTAAGAACGACTAGATATGCCGATGGGAATGTGGTGCCGATACCTGTTAATACGGCACAAAATCCCTCCGGACAGAATACGCATACTCAAAACAACTCATCTTGTTACTACTTTTCAGGAAACGATTCTGTAACAAAGGAAACGCGTGGTCTGCTTTACACTTGGAATGCCGTTATGAAAGGAGCGGGTTCCAGTGATAATAATCCTAGCGGCATTTTAGGAATTTGTCCTTACGGTTGGCATGTGCCAAGTAGTACTGAGTGGTGTGAACTGGAAAATACGCTAAACCCAGGTATTGATGTCAATTGCTCCAATACGGGCTGGCGAGGAACTATGGCAAAAGCTCTCTCAAAACCGGAAATATGGTCAACTTATACCAATAACTCATTTACTCCCGGTTATTGGACTACTGATACTACCGGTTTTAATACTACCGACTTTTCATTGATTCCGGCAGGCTATGTGTATTATAATTCTTATGGTAATTCTTATTTTAATACTGATTCTCAAACCGGCTATTCCTACACGTGTGTATATAATAATACTAGTTGGCATACGCACTACTATTATCCTAATGTCTCCCAAAATTCGGCAGCCCGTTTTTGGACAAGCAGTTCAGGGAAATATAGAGGTATGTCATATAGTGAAACGGGCATTTACTATGGGACAGGTGAGGATGCGAGAAGTGCTTTTAGTCTCCGTTGCGTCAAGGATTATTAATAGCTGATTCTTGACATCTATCTTTTAGGTGATAAAAATCATTTTAATTTTAATTGGGCGTGCCCCCTCGCTACGCTTGCGACCGCGGACTTGGAACCGAAGACCGACCCGTGAGCGGCAGCGAACGGGGCACGCCCTAATAAATCATATTTTACAATTTTAGAAGAATTCTATCTACGGTTTAATTTCTATCGGTGTGCCAATTTTTACATTTTCGTAAAGTTCATCCATCTCTTTGTCCGTTACTGCGATACAGCCTGCAGTCCAATCACGGAATAAATGAAATCTACCAAGCCATCCATATCCGTTTAGCATTCCGTGAATCTTTATCAATCCGCCAGGACTTTTTCCCATTTTTTTTGCATGCTCAATATCTTGTTCGTTTGGGTACGAAATCCCTAAATTCTTATGGCATTTACTGTTCGGATTTTTATCATTGATGATATATAATCCTTCGGGCGTTTTTTTATCTCCTTCAAACTCTTTAGCTCCTTTTGGAACTTTCCCTAACGAAATCTTATACGTTTTTACAATCTCATTATTTGAAATCAAGGCAAGGGTGCGTTTATGTTTGGTTACTACGATTTTATCAATTATTACAGATTCATCAAGCGGTTTCGACGGTTTAAAATAGAAAAACAATCCGTAAGCGATGAATCCCAAAATTAAAATTAGTATGATTTGTTTCATTTTTATAGAAGTTGTATTTGTTGAGCTTTACCACAATCAAAGTAGAAAACAACGGTTACCCGCCTTTATAACTTTCAGAATTGAATTTTTGTTTAATTTTTTAGAACACTAATTGTAAAGTTAATAAAAGTCTAACAAGAAATTGTTCAGATATATTTTTATTTCCCCGGTCTCCATCTTTGGAAGATGTTGGCGGTTTTTGGGAAGATGCCGTTTTGAGCCGTGCGGACATCTTCGGTTACGTAAAAGGCATGCTCGTCAAAATCGTTGATTAGCGACTCTACATTTTTCATCTTCTGGCGTGACACTATCGTCTCTATCACATCTACTTTATCCACGACCCTTCGGCATGCACCAAAGTCGCCCCGAATCCGTTTTCACTAAGCCTCGTTACCAATCCGCGACCACTCTCTCGGGTGTAAACTCGATAGAGCAACACCCCAAAAGCCAATTTGCTCTCTATGAGCATGCCTGCATAAGTGCCTGTTGCATAGCCCGCTGCGTACGAAAGGTAAGATACTAAATCATTAGCTCGTGCTAAAATCTGCGAAATAATCACAATCCAAATAAACACCTCAAAGAAACCGATAATCGGAGCTATCGTTCTTCTGCCTTTGGAAACAAAGATAATTCTAAGCGTCCCCAAGGTAACGTCACAAATACGCCCGAAGAAAATCATCAAGGGCAAAAGGAAAGGAAATTGTTCTAATAATTCTGTCATTTTATTTATATTTTTAAATTTAACTTATATAGGTTTTTATTCTGTAATTTCTCCGTTAAAGTAACTTTTAATTTGCTCTATCGACTTCTTCATTTGATTACTAACTTCTTCCTCATTTCGCACCCCGCTAATTATGCCCAATTCGCCTGTTTCAATAACCACCTTCATCTTATCACAAATCGCCGTTAGTAGTTTAACAATTTCAAGCAACAAATATACAACATTCCCATATTGCTTTCTAATATTTTCACATAATTATCCGATATTTTTTCCCGTAGAGGTTTTTAAAATCCTCTTCCATTACTTCTTTAGGTAGTCACGCATGGACAAAAGTTTATGTTTTT
>JGI24709J26583_10003693_pt1 | contig 11892 bp, 10 predicted proteins | sample BioPla2DNA1_FD_26583 | JGI IMG/M metagenome (IMG submission 26583) | reverse complement strand
CGGAGGAATAGGGTTCTTTGTATGGGATGATATTGAGAAAAATAAATATCATTTTAGAAAATATCAGCTACATACAAAAATAGTTTTAACGATGACCGCAATTCTTATAGTGTCAGGGACGATATGCTTTTATATTTTTGAAAGAAATAACCTTCTTTATGGGATGACTACAGGAGAGAAAGTTTTAGTCTCTCTCTTTGGCGCAGTTACGCCCAGAACAGCAGGCTTCAATACTGTTGACGTTGCATCATTAACCTCTGCAAGTAAACTTCTAACTATTGTGTTGATGTTTATAGGCGGCAGTCCCGGATCTACTGCCGGTGGGATCAAGACTACTACTTTGGCAGTTATCATGATTTCGCTGTGGTCAAGCTTGAAAAATAGGAAGGGTGATAATATATTTGGCAGGAGACTGGAAGATAATGCACTAAAGAGGTCGTCTGCCGTTGTGACAGTCAATATACTTCTTATACTGAGTGCGGCTTTACTTATTAGTGCTACAAATAAAGCTTTAGGACTTGACGCTGTTTTGTTTGAGGTTACATCTGCAATTGGTACTGTTGGTCTTTCTACGGGAATCACAGGTGGTCTGAATANCTTTGCAAAAATAATTATCATACTATTGATGTATAGCGGCAGAGTCGGAAGTCTTTCTTTTGCTTTGCTGTTTACAGAACATGGAGTGACGTCATCTATACAGAATCCGGTGGAAAAAATAAATATAGGATAGGGGTATTGGTATGAAATCATTTTTAGTTATTGGAATTGGACGTTTTGGGAAACATTTGAGCCGTAAGCTGGTTGAGCTTGGAAATGAAGTCATGATTGTTGATAAAAATGAAGAAAATATAAGAGAACTTTTACCCATCGTGACAAATGCACAAATTGGTGATTGTACGAAAGAAGAAGTACTTCGTTCACTGGGCATTGATAATTATGACGTATGTTTTGTCTGTGTTGAAAATGATTTTCAGAGCAGCCTTGAAATTACCAATCTGCTTAAGGATTTTGGCGCTAAATATGTAATAAGCAAATCCAGTCGCGATATCCAAACAAAATTCTTACTACGTAATGGTGCCGATGAAGTTATAGATCCTGAACGGAATATTGCTGAAAAACTGGCGGTGCGCTGCAGTGCAAACCACGTTTTTGATTATATTGAGCTCACAAATGATATCTCCATCTATGAAATTCCGCCTGCAAAAAGCTGGATTGGGAGAAGTATAAAGGAGATAAATTTCAGAGTAAGATACCATGTAAGTATACTGGCAACAAAAGCTGGGAATGATATTTCACCTTTACCTGTTGCCGATTATATATTCAAGCCCGAGGAACATCTTTTAGTTATAGGACGCCGCAAGGATGTAGAAAAGCTATTAAAACATATAAACTAAAAATATGGTAAAATACTTCTACGAGGTGATAATATGAGCAGTAAATACTATTTACGGATGAAAAACCATCCTTATCTTGTTTTCCTTTGTATTGGCTCAGAACTCCGGATACACTGACAATATCATACTAGCACTACAAAAATTGAATATTTTCATGAGAAAATTAGAGAAATTTTAGGCGAAGAGATGAATCAGGAAATTGAGCGTTTGCAGCAAATANTTGATCAATATGATAAAGAAATAAATCGCCTTAATAGAAAAATTAAAGAAACTGGCTTAGCTAAGGAAATGTCAGAGAGAATACTATCACAGTGTGTTAATGTTCGTGGCATTACATCAAACGAGGAACTTGATAGAATTTTTGATACGGATGCTGAGCGAGAAGATTAAATTATACATCCATCCTGTATCCTCAACCCCCTGTAAAAAAGGGGGTTATCTAATCTGGTAACTCAACTATTAATTTTCGGGACGGTTGATATGTTCCCGCAAACAATAAAAATAAGGGTTTCCTGACATTGCCACATCCGGCAGATCGGCCTCGAGAAAAGCTAAACGTCTGGAAACCCTTTATTTACAAGCTTTTCAGTTTTTTATTTCTCAACCTTTGACATCAATGTCACGCACTCCACATGGTCTGTTTTCGGGGAGATCGTGATCCTTGTCCTGATGCAATTGGGCGGACTAGGCTTCATCACTCTGGCCACCTTTTTTCTCACCATTGCCGGCAGGAGAGCAGGGCTTAAGAATATGAAGCTTGCCCAGGAATCCCTGAACACCCTCAGCATCCAGGATACCATACCTCTGATCAGGCAGATGCTGGGCATAGTTTTTATCATTGAGTTGATCGGTGCCTGCATATTATCTGTTGATTTCGTTCCCCGGTTTGGACCCATTGGCTTTTATTACGGGATTTTTCATTCGGTATCGGCCTTTTGCAATGCAGGATTTGACCTGATGGGCGAATCCTCCAGCATGGCGGGTTTTTCCCAGAGCCCTCTGGTCCTCTATACCATATCAATTCTGGTCATCATTGGGGGATTGGGATTCATTGTCTGGAAGGATCTTTTAGACTACCGAAACAGAAAAAAATTGACTGCTCACACGAAGATAGTACTCATCCTTTCTGCGGTTCTTCTGTTTTCAACTGCATTATTCATATTGCTTGTGGAAAAGAATCACGCAATGGCTGGTCTGCCCCTTGGCCAAAGGATCAATGAATCCCTGTTCTTATCGGTTAACGCCAGATCCTCTGGCTTCTCAACCTTTGATATAAACTCCCTGCATGGGGTCTCCAAGGTATTTGTTTCCTTGATGATGTTCATTGGCGGGGCATCGGGGTCAACAGCCGGAGGCGTGAAGATAAACACACTCGGCATCATGCTGATAGCCATAATCTGCGTTATCCGTGGCAGAGAGGAAACCATAATATTTAAAAGGAGAATACCCAACCGTAAGGTTCTAAAGGCATTCTCCATTGTTTTTCTTGCATTGATCCTGGTTTTTATGGTGACCTTCCTGATCCATATCCTTCAGCCCGGTACTTCCCTAATAAACACCTTCTTCGATTCGGTGTCCGCCCTTGGGACTGTGGGGCTATCCACTGGGGTGATCAAAAATCTCACCAGCTTTAATAAAATTCTGATCATCCTTTGCATGTTTACGGGACGCATAGGCCCAATTTCCTTTGCCCTTGCGCTTACACCCGGAAGAAAACATGCCGATCACACCATTTACCCCGATGGCAAATTCGTTGTGGGTTGAAGGTTTATGTACTTATTCCCCAAACAAATACTCGGCAAAGGGCGAGTCTGAATCAATTATTATGGTTGTATCCTCATCGATTACGCTACCATAGGTCTTCAATGTCTCCCAAAAACTGAAGAACTCCGGATCGGTATTGTAAGCCTCGGCGTAAATCTGCAAGGCCTCAGCATCTCCCTCACCCCTGATCTTCTGAGCCTGCTCATAGGCCTGAGCCTCTATGACGGTGGCCTTCCTCTGGGCCTCGGCTGTAATGGTGCGTGCCTGTTTTTGGCCGTCAGCCCTGTATTGTGTGGCAACTGCTTGTCTTTCAGACCGCATTTGATCGTATATGCTGGGCTTGGTTGCATCCGGGTATTCGGTTCTCTTGATCCTGACATCCATTATGGTGATTCCCATGGATCCCATCTGGCTGTTTAAATAGCTCTCAACATTCTGGAGCATATCGAAGACATAATCTTTATCGGCCACCAGGGTATATGCATCGATCTTTCCTATCTCCTCCCTCATCTTAGAATAGATAAACTCATCTATTCTTTGATTGGCCTGGGATACATTCCCGATGCTTACCATGAAGAGGGCAGGATTGCTGATGCGCCACTGGGCATAGTTGTCCAGCATAATTGTCTTCTTATCCAATGTGAAGACTTCCTCGGTTTTTGTGTCATAGGTCAAAAGCTGGTTTGNAAAACGCTTAACCTGCTGAATCAGCGGCAGTTTGAAGAACAGTCCCCTCCCCTTCTGAATTTTGACACCGGCAAACCGCGGGTTCTGCTTCAACTCGGCGCTGATAGTATTAAAGGACTCTTCATCAACGATAACCCTGACGATTTCCTCAAATTGCGTGATAACAATCTGCTCCCTCTCACCAACTGTAAACATGAAGGAGTTTAATATGAGAAAAAGGATAATCGCAGCACCTGCGATGACTCCCAGTGATTTGAGAAAACCTATGAGCTTTTCCTGGTGCTTACCGTTTTGCTTCTTCTGAGCATTATAGGCCTGCTGGTAATCATGATAGTTATTCATGCGACTCTCCTTTCTTTATTCCTGATCCATACTGCCGTTTTCCACAGCTACACCGCCGTATGGATTAGAAGCGGCAGGGGCTGCGGTTTCGGAACCCAGAGACAATAACCTGAGAGTTTGTCCCCCATCCTTCATGATGTATATCTTTGCCTTGGGAAGAACATCTCTCATGGTCTCCAGATACATTCTGGTTCTGGTAACCTCGGGACCCAGAGAATATCTTGCCAGAACCTGTTTAAAGTTTTCAACATCACCCTTGGCCTCGGCAATTCTTTTCTCCTTATAGGCGTTTGCCTCATTGAGGATTTCCTGCTGCTTGGCTTCTGCAGCTGGCACAATTTCATTGGCCTTCTTCTGAGCCTCATTGATATAACGGTTCATATCCTCACGAGCCTTAATGACATCTGTGAAGGCATCGGCGACCTCATCAGGGGCATACACATCCTGAAGAGCAATCTTGATAATCTCTATTCCCAGACCATATTCATCGCAGATGGTCTGCAAGTCAAAAAGTATCTCGCTTTGGATAGCATCCTTCTGATCTGTGAGCACATCATCCAGATCATGGTTGGCCACCACTCGCCTCACCGAGGATTCGGCAGCAATCTTAAGAGCCTCTGGAGCCTGACGGACATTGAACAGATAATCTGCCACACTCTTTATACGGTACTGGATAACGCTTTCAGTATGTACCAGGTTTTCGTCCCCCGTGATCATCAGGGATTCCTCGGGCACTTCGGCATAAACTGCCTGCTGATCCATACCCCCCGTCNGCTGTGTTCTGTAACCCAGTTCAAGGCTCCTTACCACATCGCATTTTACGATTTCCACGCTCTCTATGGGGTATGGAAGATGCCATTTAAGACCAGCTTCATCCTCGGTTCGTATATGCCTGCCAAATCGCATTATAACAGCTTGTTCACCGCCATCGGATCTTAAAGTGTAAAATCCGGTAAGGCACCAAATGCCAATAATCAGTAGCAATGCCGGAACGAAAAACTTTAGTCCAAGTTTCTTCATGCAATTCTCCTTTCTGAGTGATATAAAATTTTGTGTGCTTAAATTTTATCTACATGACAGAAGTTCCATGGGCAGGGCACACCTATCCACGTGTTTAATAATACATGAAATTTCAGTAAAATGTCTGAATGGGATTCATGCATGGTTATTATCCCTGCTGGCTGCTTATCTCCTTAATCAGTCCGATGGCTCTTTCGGCCATTTTCCTGTACTTTTCCTTTTTATCACGGATTCTCTTTTCCAATGGCTCCATAATGCCAAAGTTCACATTCATGGGCTGAAATCTGGTGTTGGCCGGGTTCGAAATATATCTGGCAAGGGCTCCTATAGAGGTGCTCGCAGGAAAAATAAGATCATCCCTGCCCATGAGCTGTCTGGCAGCGTTTATGCCTGCAACCAACCCTGAAGAGGTTGATTCAACATATCCCTCAACCCCGGTTATCTGACCGGCAAAAAAGATATTGTTCCTGGTTCTGAGCCGGTATGCGGCATCAAGAAGTCTTGGAGAATTGATGAAGGTATTCCGGTGCATGACACCGAAACGTTCGAACTCGGCATTTTCAAGCCCGGGTATCATGGAGAAAACACGTTTTTGCTCCCCCCACTTCAAACGGGTCTGAAAGCCCACCATATTGTAGAGGGATCCTGCGGCGTTATCCTGTCTTAGCTGAACAACAGCCCATGGCTCCTGGTTTGTTCGGGGCTCTATAAGACCTACGGGCTTTAAAGGACCAAACCTGATGGTGTCGGGTCCCCTTTTTGCCATGCTCTCAATGGGCATGCATCCCTCAAATACCCTGTCATCTTCAAAATCGTTAAGTTCTGCAGTTTCAGCATGGATCAGGGCTTCATAAAAGGCCTGGTATTCCTCACGGTTCATAGGACAGTTAATATAGTCGGCATCACCTTTTCCGTAACGGGATGCTCTGAAAACAATATCATAATTGATGGATTCGGCTCTCACAATGGGCGCGGCAGCATCAAAGAAGTATAGGCTGTCCAAACCCAGCATTTCTGCGATGGTTCCTGCCAGGACATCGGAGGTAAGGGGGCCGGTGGCTATAATTGTAATATCGTCATGACCTAATGACGTAACTTCTTCGCTAATAATTTCTATGAGGGGGTGATTATGGATGGCCTCGGTCACCATTCGGGAGAAACCGTGCCGGTCCACAGCCAATGCCCCTCCTGCGGGCACCCTTGTTTTATCGGCACAGCTGATTATCAGAGAATCCATCAGCCGAAGCTCTTCCTTTAAAAGTCCCACTGCGTTCTCCAGCCTGTCCGACCTGAAGGAATTGCTGCAAACCAGTTCGGCAAAAGTATCGCTATGATGAGCCGGAGTTTTCTTAAGGGGCTTCATCTCAAAAAGTCTTACCTTTATCCCTTGACGGGCAATTTGCCATGCAGCCTCACAGCCTGCCAGCCCAGCCCCTATGACGTTGATTATGCCATCTTTCATCTACTGCACCTCTAAATAATTTGTTTTATATTCTATCCTGTTATCCTCAATCATACCATACCCATCATGCTGTCATGTATTTTTCTTGTTTCAGTTTCTGGCACAATATTTTCGTTATTCCACAAGTTACAGTTCAATATGAATGTGTTATAATATAAATCGCTTCTGAGGGTATCGACCCAGCCATGAACCAATTCTGCCTGAAGGCAGGCCAGGGGGATGGATTAATGAATAAAAAGCTGATTATAGTTTTTATAGCTGTTGCATGTCTATTACTTNTTTCATCATGCGGCCAGGATAATAAGCAGGCGTCCCTTGAAGAGCCCGACTTTCCTGATTCCACACCTGTATCCAACCAGATTGCGCCGGAGATTATTCCGGTTCCTACCCCTGAACCGACTCCCGAACCCACACCGGAACCGCCCAAAACAGCTGTATTGATGTCGGCAGGCGATTGTGTTCTCCACAAAGCCTTCCAGTATTCCGCATATATACCTGAAGAGGATCGCTACGATTTTTACAATATCTTCTCANCCCTTGAAGAATATCTGGCTGAAAGCGATGTATCCATCATCAGTTTTGAAAGCGCCGCCACAAACAAGAGAAATGATTACACCGGGTATCCCCTGTTCAATTGTCCGCCGGAGATCTTTGATACCTTCAAGTTTGTGGGGTTTGATATCGTTAACAATTCCAACAACCATCAAATGGACAGAAAGCTTGCAGGCATGTTTGAAACCCGGGACAATATCAGGAGCAGGGGACTTGATGTTCTTGGCGTATACGACGGTGAAGAACAAAGGTATCTGATCAAAGAGGTAAATGGTATCAAAATCGGTATCATGGCCTATACATACAGCTGCAACATGAATGAACTGGCGCTGACAGAAGAAGAGCGCTACAAACACCTGGCTCTGATTGACGAGGAAAGGATAAAAGAAGAGCTGACCGATATGGAGGAAAAGGTAGACGTCTCGGTGGTTTGTATGCACTGGGGAGTTGAATACCAACAACAGCCCACCCAGGAGCAGATGAAACTCGCCAGGGATATGGTGAGCTGGGGTGCCGACGTGATCCTTGGTTCACACCCCCATGTGGTGGAACCAAGCGAGATGATCGAACACAACGGCGAGCAGAAGTATGTCATCTATTCCATGGGTAATTTTGTATCCAACCAGAGGCGAGGGGCCTCGGGCTATCCCCTGACCCACAAAGAACGTGCCGAGGACAGCATGCTGGTAAAGGTGGAATTTGAAAAGAACCCNGAAACCGGTAAAACCATCATCAAGGAAGTTACCCATATTCCAACCTGGTTGTGGCGCTATAATGAGAACGGTGTCTACAGGTTCAAGGTCATACCCGTTCCCCACAAGGACTTTTATCAGAATAGCGAGTACAGCGAGGATGTACTTTTTGAAGCATACGATTCATATGACAGGACCATGAACCTGGTTCAGGATTACCGCCACGAGCCATAGTAATGTACTCATGTCATTGTGAGGGGTGTATCTTATTCTGTCATTGCAAGAGAAGCAAAGCGACGAAGCAGTCTTCCACATACTTATTCTGTCATTGCGAGGAGGCANNGCCGACGAAGCAATCTTCGAATTGCCGCACTCCACTGCCGCTTTGCTCGCNATGACAAACAATGCACGTCATTTCGAGGCCTTTTTCTTCTCCTTCACATGTTCTTCCATGTGATCGCACTCTGAATTGGAACATTTGAGGGTAATGATATTCCCCTTGGATTTTTGCGTCATGAAGTTGCCGCATTTCGGACAGGTTTTATCAGAGGGCATGTCCCAGGACATAAAATCACACTTGGGATAGTTCTCGCATCCTAAGTATTTCCTGCCCCTCTTGGTCTTGAGAATTATGACCTTACCACTGCATTTTGGACATTTTACGCCTGCTTCCTCAAAAATGGGCTTAGTGTTTTTGCAAGCAGGATACCCCGGACAGGCCAGGAATTTTCCAAACCTGCCGGTGCGGATCACCATGTTTCTGCCGCATTTTTCGCAGACCACATCGGACTCCTCAACAGGTATCTCCACCTTTTCAATCTGTTCGGCCTTCCTAATGGTTTCAATAAAACTCGGATAGAATTCCCTCAGGATATCCTTCCAGGGAATCTTCCCCTCTTCCACGCTGTCCAGCTTGCTTTCCATCCCAGCGGTAAAATTAACATTGACAATATCGGGGAAGTTATCCACCATCAACTTGTTAACCATTTTGCCAAGCTCGGTGGGCACCAGCTGCTTCTTGTTTCTTTCCACATAACCCCGGTTTATGATGGTGCTTATGGTGGGAGCATAGGTGCTGGGCCGGCCTATCCCCTTTTCTTCAAGAGCCTTGACCAGAGTAGCCTCGGTATACCTCGGAGGCGGCTCGGTAAAATGCTGTTCCGGCTTAAATTCCTTAAGGCTTAGAACATCCCCTGCTTCTAAAGGCGGCAGCTGCTGGGATTCATCCTTTTCCTCATCGTCTTTGCCTTCCACATAAAGAGCCATGAAGCCGGGGAAAACAAGTCTGGATCCGCTGGATCTGAAGTTGAGCACCGGGCTCTTCTCTTTGTCTTCAGATGCACCAATCTGGGTTCCCTCAATATCAATGGAAATGGTATCAAAGACAGCATTCTCCATCTGACAGGCTATGAACCGATCCCATATCAGCTTGTACAGCTTGTACTGTTCGGCTGTGAGCATGTTCTTCAATGCTTCAGGATCCCGATCCGCATAGGTTGGCCTGATGGCTTCGTGGGCATCCTGGGCTGCTGATTTGGTCTTGAAAACGCGGGGCTTGCCGGGAAGATAGTCCTTTCCGAACCTGTTCTGTATATAAGTACGTGCCTGTTTCAGAGCATCATTGGACAGCCGTACCGAGTCGGTTCTCATGTATGTAATCAAACCGACTGCTCCCTCATTGCCCAGCTCAACACCCTCATAGAGCTGCTGAGCCACCATCATGGTTCTCTGGGCGCTGAACCCAAGCTTNCGCGAGGCTTCCTGCTGCATTGTGCTGGTTATAAAAGGTGGTGCCGGAGATCTTCTCTTGGCACTCTTCTTCACATTGGTTACCTGCCATGATGCAGCCTTCATAAGGGCTACAATGGCATCGGATTCTTCCTTTAACTTTATTTCAAGCTTCTTGCCATTCTTGCCGTAAAAGCGCGAAGAAAATACGCTGCCGTCTTCTTTAGAAAATCTGGAATCAATGCTCCAATACTCCTTGGGCACGAATTCCTCGATCTCTTTTTCCCTGTCACATATTATACGGGTGGCAACGGACTGGACACGGCCGGCACTCAGCCCCTTTTTGACCTTCTTCCACAGCACGGGGCTTATCTCATAACCCACAATTCTGTCCAGAACCCTTCTTGCCTGCTGGGCATCCACCAGGTTCATGTTGAGGGGCTTCGGTTCCTTGACGGCATTGGCGATGGCATTTTTTGTTATCTCGTTGAAAGTGATGCGGCATGGAGTGGATCCGTCCACCTTGAGGATATGGGCAAGATGCCAGGAAATAGCCTCCCCTTCACGATCAGGGTCAGTGGCAAGATATATCCGCTCGGCCTTGGATGCGTCCTCTTTCAGGCTCTTGATGAGCTTGCTCTTTCCGGTCATGACAATGTACATGGGCTCAAAATCGTTCTTCACATCCACCCCCAGATGACTCTGAGGCAGATCTCTGATATGTCCCATGGAAGCGGTAACCTTATAATCGTTACCCAGATATTTTTTTATGGTTTTTGCCTTGGCCGGCGACTCCACAATGACGAGATATTTGGACATCCATACCCTCCAACACCGTATCTTAAAGACTTTTTAACATTTGTTATGGTATCACTGATAGTTTATTTTGTAAACCGTGGTTTTATGCTGTAATGCAATAAGTTATCAATTGTTTACAGAAAACACGAGGGGGATGGTTCGAAGTCATCCCCCTTGTCAGTTTAATTATACCAACTATTCAGCTAATAAACTCAATTTCCTGTCATGGAAGCACATGCCTGCCCCCATCGGGACACTCGGTAAGCCCTGTTGACGTGTCTATCCTGGTAAAAGGAAGTGCACCGCATGTTGGAGCGCTTTTCAGGTAGCCGTCATCCACCAGTTGCTGAACATCGGTTGCATATGGCTGGCTGTGGGTGCCAATTTCTATATGCCATTNTTCTGAAGCCTTGTTGATCAGCCTTTGGTTTGAAATGCAGGCGGTCTCCCTGGCTCTTTCCTGTGAATTATTATATATTGGAAAAGCTATACCCACCAGTATACCCAATATGAGCACAACAATCATAAGTTCAACCAGCGTGAATCCCTTACTATCCCTTTTGGTCATGCCCCTCAACAAAAAAAACATCCTTGAAAACACCCTCAATTACAGTACCATCTGGCAGTATAATCCTTCCATTGCCGGAGGCCATCACTGAACTGACCTTCAATACCTGGAACTACCTGTAAAAGTCAAAACTCAATAGCCTTCCATGACGCCTTCCTTCCATTCTCCCTCGTAGACAGCGCCATTGGAAAACTCTAAGTGACCCCAGCCGTGAAAGAGCTTGCCTCTGAATTCCCCGGTATAGACACCGTGCTCATCTATATAGGTTCCTATATGATAAGCCCAGTCCATGAATACATCAGTAGCATAAAATCCAGGTACTTATACTTTTTTATTTTCATAAATGAACCGCTGNAATAAAGCCAGCTTTTAAGCTGGCTTAAATTTTAATATGAATTATGTACACTACATTCTGCCTGATCAGTGTCTGTAGGATCATCTGTATGTGNGTAAGTCCCANTGGCAGGGCATTTCGGTAGTGTTCCGCCCTGGAAGAAATCATTCGGCCAGGTAAGCCCTGTTGAAGCCGCANACTGTGTTTTTGCCCCGTCAATTGTTCTAAGATTTGCATGGCAAGCCTTTCGCTCGGCATCACCGGTTATACTGTTATAGATAGGAACAGCGATTGCAACCAGTATGCCTAAGATAACTACGACCACCATCAGTTCAACAAGTGTGAAACCCTTTTTACTCCTCATAAACAATTTCAACATAAATGACCCTCCTGATATTTTATTTATTACAACTATAGCAAATTTGAACATTTGCTATCNNTACTATAATTTACCACATAAACAGTAGTTGTCACAAGTTTTTTTACCAAATTCTTTGATTTTTATATATTTTGTTGCACGGATAGAGACTTCAATAAACCACAGTAGACGA
>JGI24709J26583_10003686_pt1 | contig 11912 bp, 12 predicted proteins | sample BioPla2DNA1_FD_26583 | JGI IMG/M metagenome (IMG submission 26583) | reverse complement strand
CAATTGCAGCACCGATTGATACTGCTAAAACAGCTTTTACTAGTTTCATAAAAAATCCTATGTATGCTTTTCATTTGTTTGTGAAGAAAAAGAAATTATTTATGTCACTTTCTAATTCTGATTGTAGAGCATGATTTTAAATAGTATGTGCAAAAGAATAAAAAACGTGATATTTAACGTTTTTTTGGATAATTTATCATTCAAAAAAGAGTTACGCCACCTTTTACTAAAACCTTTACGGCTTTAGTATAATAATGGAGCGTTTATGAAAGCTTAGGCGGTTTTACTTTATTTTTCAATAAGTAAAAAAGAATATTAGATTATACATAGAATTTTTAAGGCATTTTTCAAAAAGAATCACAAACGTTTACAGTTTGACTTTNACATTTTACAATTCTTTTAGAAATTCCTTATCAAGTCTTNCCAAACCATCAGTAATCACATCCTCAAGATCCTGCATTGTAGGCTCTGCCTTATGNGGTCTATCGAGCTTTTTACATAAATTCTGATAGAAAAGTTCCTGCTTTTTATTAAGTCTTGTAACAGAGCGTTTGTAAAACCANTAATAGCCCTGCAGTGGAAGNGAAAGTAAAAACACTACGCACACTATCACTATAGGAAAGTTTGAGCCTAAAGCAAATAAAAGAGGNACACCTTTAAAGCCACCGCCCTGATAGATTGCCCANAAGACAATAAAAACAATAAATGGAGGAAGGATTCTGCAAGCCCACTCTACTGCCCTTTTTGCTCTGTTNTCTGGAAACACAGGATTTAGTANTGGCTCTAACGGCCATTTTTTCATATAACTTATTCCAAGCTTAATTTTATTAAACATATATTCATATCCTTTTTAAATCAGAGCTATTCTACTCTACATCATAAATTTTCAGATGTTTTTTATAATTTACAAATTAAAATATTTCAGAATTTTATTTGTTCGATTGTAATCATATTACGATAAAAACAAGCAAAATTTAACATTTACATAATGATGCAAAGCGTAATCTCAATACCGCTAATATGCTATAATTTAAAGATACAGTCAGAATTTTATAATCTGTAATTGCCAACAATTTTATTTTGAACTACAAATTGGAGTTTCTTGTGACACGTAATGTAATGCTTGTACCAGCAGGAAAAACAACTGGTATCTATACAGCCGCTTTAGGTCTTGTAAAAGCTTTAAATGACAACAATATTAAAGCAGCCCTTTTCTCACCTTTTGCCTCTTGCACAGACATCAAATGTAATGATGCATCATTAAATAAAGAATGCGCTGCAAAAGCTATCGCTAAAGGTAATAAGTCTGAAGTTTTAGAAAAGATTGTTGGTAATTACAACTTATTAAAGACTAGTGGTGCTTACGATGTGATCGTTATCGAAGGTGTAACCGATGCTTCTTTTGATACTAATGAAATCAATGCTGATGTATGCCACGCATTTGATGCAAGCATCATCACTTTAGTAAACAGCACCTGCAACTGCTCAAAGAATGCAATGGCTGCTACACTGCAGTACTTCGGTAACGCAGGTAAAAACAAGGTTTTAGGCTCTATCCTGTTTAACAACAAGGCTCCAAAAGATGCAACCGGCACAAGAAAGCTTGTTCTATCAGGTTGCGGCAAGTGCTCATGCTCTNCAAGCACCAACAACNACTGCTGTGCAAACAAAGANCCAGTTCTAACAGAATTCCTAGCTACTGTAAATTACGCTAAAGAGTACTATGCTCCAAGAGCAAAAGATATCGCTTCATATTTAGAGACTTCAGTTGCATCAGGTGATAACAATGCTCGTGCATATAAAGTTACCCTATCTAATGAGAAGGCAAATGAAAAATCATTATTAGTAACTGATGCTGATGTACAGGATACCAAGGCAAAGGTTGTAGTTGTTTGTGAAGGCGCAAAGTGCACTGCAGCAAACGCAACTGTAATCTCATCTGAAAAAACTGTATGGGCTGTTGTTCAGGCTTTAGCAGATATTACTCCTTCACTAAACCCAGATGATCTTGATTTAGCTAACTACATCAGTGAAAACGTTGCAAAAGANTTTGATGCAAAGATTATCGATGCTATTAAGTCAATTGAAGAGACTGATACTCCTTTAATGAGCCCTGCATCATTCCGCTACAAATTAACACANCTAGCTCGTGCAGCTCACAAGAAGATCGCTCTACCAGAAGGTGAAGAGCCACGTACTGTATGCGCTGCAGCTAAGGTTGCCGAGCAGAATATTGCAGTTCCAGTTCTATTTGGTAACAAGGATAAGATCCTTGAAGTTGCAAAAGAGCAGGGCGTAACTCTAAACGAGAACGTAGAATTTGTTAATCCAGATAGCATCAGAGAAAACTACATTGACAGACTAGTTGAGCTTCGTAAGGCTAAGGGCATGACCCCTGAGATGGCTCATAAGATGCTGTTAGACAACGTAGCACTAGCTACCATGATGATTGAAAGAAACGAATTAGACGGTTTAGTATCAGGTGCAATCCACACTACAGCTAACACCATTCGTCCACCACTACAGATCATTAAGACTGCAGCTGGTGCAAAGCTTGTTTCTGCTATCTTCTTCATGTTAATGCCAGAGCAGGTTTATGTATACGGTGACTGCGCACTTAACATCAACCCAAGCGCTGAAGAGATTTCAGAGATTGCAATTCAGTCAGCTGATACTGCTAAAGCTTTTGGTATCGATCCACGCGTTGCAATGGTTACCTACTCAACCTTAGGTTCAGGTAAGGGTGCTGATGCTGATTTAATGACTGAGGCTACCAAGCTTGTTCGTGAGAAGCGTCCTGATATCGCAGTTGACGGTCCTCTACAGTACGACGCTGCTGTAATGCCAGACGTTGCAGCTCAGAAGGCACCAGGTTCAGCTGTTGCAGGTAAGGCTACTGTATTTATCTTCCCTAACCTGTCAACCGGCAACACCGTTTACAAGGCTGTACAGCGTTCAGCTGATCTTGTATCAATCGGCCCTATGCTACAGGGTATGAGAAAGCCAGTTAACGATCTATCAAGAGGCGCATTAGTAGACGATATCATCTACACTATNGCTGTTACTGCAATTCAGGCTTCACAGGCTTAATTGAGAAAACTTTAAGATCATTCGTTTGAAAAGCCGAAGACAATTTCTTCGGCTTTTCTTTTTCTTGATTATTAAAATCTGTTATCTACAATGTTTATAAAGTGTGAGTTCAAGAAAGCTGTTGAATGGAAAAAGACTATAGCAGTATCTAAGGACCATGATACAGCAGAGCATGTTAGAGATGGCAACCATGAAATGAAAAGAAGTAATTTATGAGTAATATTCCACTTAGTAAAGATGAGTTTGTTGCAATGGTTACAGACCGAGCAGAAAACTTTTTAAAAATAGAACTGAAGCTGTAAAAACTGTAGCAGAGTTTATAGATACTGTTGAATATGAATACAACAGGCTACCTTATTGTTGTTATAAGGAAGTGACTAAAGATGCTATTAAATATAAGGTAGAATTTTTAGCACNAAATATTTTTGATTTTATCTAATTAGGTTAGGTAGAGCTAAATTTTAATGCCACTTGANTTTTCTNTTGTGGAATTTTATATATATGTAGTGTTACCAAATAGCATAAAGATGGAATAACTCTGATGTACTAAAAATAGTTAAAAAGGAGCTTTTATGCGCATTCTTATTACAGGTGGTTCAGGATTTGTAGGCAGATCCTTATGTAACTATTTAAAAGATGAGCATCAGATTTTTGTCTACACTCATAAATGTGTAATCGAGGATAACTTAAACTTTAGTAATGATATTACTGTCATCACTAAAGATGACTCATTTCCACCTGTTGATGCCATAGTAAATCTTGCAGGTGAGTCTATAGCAAAAAAAAGACTATCAAAAAAACGCCTTAGCATAATCCTTAAATCAAGAATCGATACCTTAAACCTTTTACAGGAAAAGTATAAAGACTCTTTTCCTAAGATCTTTATGCAGGCAAGCGCCACAGGAATATATAAAGACAGTAATTTAGAAACCGATGAGACTGGTAATCTGTGTTCGACTGTCTATAAGGATCTGTGTAAACAAATTGAGGATACAGCCTCCTCTCTTTTTAATAGGAATAATACAAAGGTTTATCTTTTAAGAATNGGTGTGGTTGTAGGAGATAATGGCGGGCTTTGTAATAATTTAAAATATCTTCCAAATACACATTTTATTAAAGGCAATAATTTTGTGCCTTATATAAAACTTGAAGATACCNTAAAGGCAATAGCNTATCTTTTAAANAAATCATCTGATGAAACATCAGATGTTCAGGTTGTAAATTTTACAAGTCCATACTACCTAACATTAAANGGTCTNATAAATCTGTGTAAGCACCACTCCCCTTTTAAAGTATTCTGCCCAAAGGCCCTTTTATCTCTTGATAAAAGAGGTTCTCTTCTTCTTGTAAATCATAAAATAAAGCCTACCTATCTATTATCAAAAGGATTTATTTTCAGCAAATAGTAATTATTTTTGCAATCGTTTGCGGATACNGTTATTTATTTGATTTATATAGATAAAANAAATTTTATTAAAATATTTTGCAAAAATCAATTTTATTTGTAATAACTGTTCCTATAATAGAGTCATAAAACATTTATTTAATCTAAAAAATGTCATTACATTTTTTCTAGTTGCACAAATTTTGCAGTTTTTCAGAAAAAATAATGCCGTAGCACCAGATAGCGATACGGCAGACAGGATTTTTACAATTGATTAGTTATCAAAATGAGTCTTTACCTTGATAACTGTATCAACGATATAGTCTTCTAGATTATTGCCAATCTTATTGAAATAATCATGAAACTTCTTGATAACCTGAAAGCCCTGTACCTGACATGACTGACAGATAACAAAGTCAACAATATCGTTTTTAACCAGTTCTTTGGTGGTATAAATCTCATCACAGGCAATTACAAAGCGATGGTGAACTGCATCTGCAATAATTGCAGCACCAAGACCGCTTACACCAGAGCCTGTTGCCATGTAAACAACATTGATTTCAGGGTGTTCCATAAATGCCTTCATGGTTACCTGCTGAGTGATGATGTCCTGATCTTTACCTTCAATCACATCAACAATCTCATAATCGCTGTTACGCTTCTTAAGCTCAGAGGTAAAGCCCTCAACACGGGTCTTATGACCTAAGTGCTCTTTATAACCTACNACCACTAAAGCTTTAATCTTCTGNCCATGGCAGCATTTATCAACCATTGTAGCAGCTACACGACCTGATTTTAAATAATCAGGACCTACAAAGCATAATCTTTTGGTATCTGGTAAATCATTATTCAATAAGATCACAGGCATACCGTTTTCAGTTAACTCATCGATACGCTCACGAATTAAAGGAGAGTCTACAGAGCATAGTACAAATGCCTTGCATCCTGCTGCAATCAGCTGATCAATTGCATCTAGCTGTGACTGCACATCCCAACCTTCCTGCTCTTTTAGAACGATATCAATACCTAAGTCTTTAAACTCACGCAGAGCCTGATCGATTCCCTTCTTAATATCATCAAAGAATGGAGAATTGATGCTTGGAATACAAACACCAATGAAATTAATATTTTTCTGTGCGGATAAAGCTCTGCCGGCACGATTTGGAATATAACCTAATTCCTGAGCAAGCTGTCTAATTCTCTCCGAAGTCTTAGCGCTAACCTCATTTTTGTCATTTAGTGCTCTGGAAACTGTACCTATAGATACACCTGAGGCTTTGGCTAAGTCTTTTAATGTTACGCTCATTATATCCTCGATAAAAAAACAAATTTCCGTAACCGATTACAATTGCTGTGTTTAATTATCATGTATTTTACATTATTTTTCATAACATTACTGAATAATTGCGTGTCTGATAGCAATTTTTGAAAAACGCAAACGCAAATTTGTGCGTTTCAACAAAGTTTCTGCAAATTGATTTATGAAATATTTTGGTAAAATAAATTATTCAATTTCCTAAAATTTTGCTGTCCATTCTCTCTACTAAATAGCTTATAATTTTAGGTATGAGTAAAGATCAAACTGAAGAAAAGATCTATTTATTATGCGATTGCAATAATTTTTTCGCCTCCTGCGAAAAGATCTTTCGTCCCGATTTAAAAAACAGACCTGTCGCTGTCTTATCAAATAATGACGGTGTGGTTGTTTCTCGCTCATACGAAACTAAGAAACTTGGTATTGCCATGGGCAGCCCCGTCTTTAAAATTCAAAATGAAATCAACCGATATCACATCGTAACTTTTTCATCGAACTTCAATCTGTATCTTGATATCTCAAACAGAGTCATGTCCACCCTTGAGACATTCTGCAAAGATCTGGAAATCTACTCTGTTGATGAGGCGTTTCTTACCTTTGAGAATATGACAGAAGGTCAGGTTTTAAATCTTGCCTTTAAAATCAAAAACACCATCCTCTCAAGGATAGGAATTACCATCGGTATTGGTATTGCAAGAACCAAAACACTTGCAAAGCTTGCTAATCACTACGCCAAAAAAAATCAGGATAAAACCAATGGCGTCTTTAGCGTTTTATCTGATCATCAAAGACAGAAGATCCTCCTTGCCTTCCCTATAGGCGAGATCTGGGGAATAGGAAGACGTCTTGAAGAGCTTCTGCAAAATGATGGCTATATAAGCTCCTTTGATTTGTCAAAGGCTGATGTGGCAGAAATTAAGAAACGCTACAGTATTGTAGTTGCAAGAACTGTAATGGAGCTTAATAACATTGACTGCATTGAGAGTGTGGAAAATGGCGACAGTCAAAACCAGATCATGTGGTCAAGAAGCTTTAGAGACAGATTATATGAATTTGACGATGTAAATCAGGCAATTTCAAATTTTACAGCTGAGGTAGCTAAAAAGCTGCGCTCTCAAAATCTATTTGCCAAAAGAATAACTGTCTTTATAAGAACATCATACTTTGGTAACCAGCTAAAGTATGCAAATGATGCTACCCTAGTTCTTGATTATCCATGTAATGACACCAGAGTTTTAATTGAAGCTTCAAGATTACTTTTACAGCATATTTTCGCGCCAGGCTATGCCTATAGCAAGGCAGGTGTCATTGTGCATGATCTTGTAAGTGAAAGATGCTTTCAGTCTGATTTATTTAAGGAAACACCAAATCAGGATGAATTAAATAAAGCTGACAGGCTCATGCAGACAATGGACTCAATCAACGTCAATGACAAGAACAATATCCGTATCGGCCTGCAAAGTAAATCTGATTTTAAAGAAAATAAGGACAAGCTAAAGCTCTCACCTAACTACACCTGCTCATGGGATGATTTACCTGAGGTATTTTAATGAACGGTATTCAATCACAACTGCTGGCGGATATTGAAAAGCACGTAGATAAAGATTACCTCATTTTCTTTGAAAGGATAAATCCTCATGTAAAGGCTTTAGGTGTTAGAGTTCCTATCCTAAGAAAGATAGCAAAGGAATATTTTAAGAAATATCCTCTAAAAGATCTTTTAAATTCACTTCCTGATGATAGCTGCTTTGAAATGCTGTTTATGCAGTGTGTATTTATAGGTTCAATAAAAGATGTAAATACAGCGTTAAATGAGATTAAAAAGTTCCTGCCAAGTTTAAACGGCTGGTGTCTTTGCGATACCTTGTGCTCTAGTTTAAAACTATGTAAAAAACATAAAATTGAGTTCTTCTCGTTTATTGAACCTATGTTTTTACAAAAAGATGAACCTTATACGGTGCGTTTTGCGCTGGTGATGAGTAATGATTATTTTGCAGGTAGTGAGTTTGAAGACAAAATACTATCATATATAAATGATATAGATACCACTCACTACTATGTGCATATGGCAGTTGCCTGGTGTCTTGCAACTTTCTATTGTAAAAATCCAGAGAAATTTACAGCATATCTTGAAAACTGTCCTCTCAATGACAGAACATTTAATAAAACCATCCAGAAAATTAAAGAATCTCTCATTCCATCTGTTGAGCAGAAAAAGTATCTTTGCTCATTAAAGCGCTAGCAGTGCCTTTTAAGCCAGGCGCTTGCATATGAGCACGAAACATCATCTATAAAACAAAGAGATTCACTTTGCATATATCCGTAAAGATCCTTCATTAACATCGAAGCGATACCTCTGCCTTCTATTGGCTTTGGAACCTGTGTTGTTAATACATCGACTTTATTGTCTACAATTTCGTATTTAAGATACGCTTTATGACCATCTTCAACTGTGTAAAAGATTTTATTATCTTTATCATGTATTACCATACTTCCTCACTTAACTACTTGAATTAACGTTAATATTTATTATAATAGCATGGACGGAAAGGTGGCAGAGTGGTTGAATGCATCGCACTCGAAATGCGACAGTCGTTTAGGCGGCTCGGGAGTTCAAATCTCCTCCTTTCCTCCATCTGCACCACCAGTAAAACCACGCTCTATCAATGCTATTGAACACACATCTAGCCGTTATATCTTTATAAAGATTAAACGTTTCTTTTAGTATTCACCTACCACTATAAGTTCAATGTAGTATCTATTATCAGCTTTGCAAGGAAAGTAAAAGATTATCTTTATCAAAAATGAAGGCAGCTTACGCTGCCCTCTGTGAATGAAAATTGTTATGAAATTTTATAGAGATTAAAGTATGAGAGCTCTTAACTGCTCAGAAGATAATGGTGATAGATAAGCTGGAGCAATATCAAATACAGTCTTGCAGCCAACGATCTTCTCGCTGTGTAAACGTGCAATTGCGCGAGTGTAAGCTACGACTACGCTTGCTGTAAACTCAGGGTTTGAATCTAACTTTAAGCTGTATTCAATGATGTGCTTGTGCTCGTTGTTAACACCGGTAACACCAGATCTGATTACGAAACCGCCATGAGGAATACCGCTGTGATCTCTGTTTAACTCTTCCTGAGAGATGAAGTTTACAGTGGTGTCATAATCTGCAAAGTAGCTAGGCATGGTCTTAATCTCATTCTCAACATACTTAGCATCAGCACCTTCCTCTAATACTACATAGCAAAGACGGGTGTGCTTCTGACGGGTTGTAAGCNCTGGATTGCTGCCGCTTCTTACTGCATCTAATGCGCTCTGAACAGGGCAGGTGTACTGCTTAGCATCAGCGACGCCCTTNATNCTACGAATTGCATCTGAATGGCCCTGACTTACGCCTTTGCCCCAGAAGGTGTAATCTTTACCATTTGGTAATACAGCATTTGCATATAGACGGTTTAATGAGAACATGCCAGGATCCCAGCCTGCTGAGATTAAAGCAATGTGACCGCTAGCCTTTGCAGCTGAGTCAACTGCAGCAAAATGCTCAGGGATCTTAGCGTGAGTATCGAAACTGTCGATTACGTTAAAGTATTTAGCTAACTCTGGAGTCTGCTTTGGTAAGTCTTTTGCGCTACCGCCACAAATAATCATTACATCAATCTTGTCTTTGTAATCAGCAACATTCTGTGCGCTTACTACTTCAGCNCCAGCTGTNGCAATCTTTAAAGACTTNGGATCACGACGTGTAAATACTGCAACTAACTGCATGTCGTCGCTGTGGTTAATAGCACTTTCAATACCACGGCTTAGATTGCCGTAGCCATAAATACCAACTCTTGTTGTCATCTTAATATCCTTAACAGTACCTGTTAGCACGCTGTATGAACTCATACTTAGAGTTCAATAATTTTTCTGAGCTAAAATGTAGCAAATATTATTAAAACAGTCTATAAAAGATCATCAATTGCACTAAATTTGATCTTTTGCAAATTCAAGCTGTTTATCAGCTCTCTTAACGATGGCAACGTAGGTTAATAGCACAATATTCATAAACAGAGCATAAATAATTGCAGGAATTGTCATTATCTCTGAATTGAATACAAATGGGCTTGAGGCAATAGCGATTGCCTGAGCTGCATTTTGCATTGCAACCTCAATTACGATGGTGCGTCTTGTTTTACCTGACTGTCTGAAAATTCTTGATAGTAATGAAGAAACAGCAACAGCAATAAGAACAAGTAGCAATACACTTAAACCTAACTTATCAAGATGCTCTGCAATCTTGGAATAGTTTTTCAGGAAGTATATGGTAGCTAAAATGATAATTGAAGGTAGTGCAAGCTTTGATAATACCCTCTCAATCTTTAAAGCTACATTTTTAAAGAAGTACTTAGTAGCTATACCTAGTAGTACAGGTAGCACTAAGGTTACAAAATTCTGAATTAGAAGGTTACCTACAGGAAGTGTTACCTTGTTCTGTAAAACAGCACCAGTACCTAGTGACTGAGTGTAATTAACACATAAAGCCATGATAGATGGAAGTGTGAATAAGGTAATTACTGATCCTATTGCAGTTAATGATAAAGCAAGTGCGATATCACCTTTTACCACAAAGGTAAAAATGTTTGATGAAGAACCGCTAGGACAGCAGGCAATCAGCACAAGACCTACAAAGAATACTTCTGGCAGATTTGCAAAGAATGCAATTGCAAAAGCTACAGATGGTAATACAAAGATCTGAGCAAACAGACCTACTAGCATAGAAAGTGGCTTTTTAACTAAAAGTTTAAAATCCTCAAGCTTTAGAGCAAGACCTAAAGAATAGGTCAGCACAGTCAATAGTGGCAACACGATAAAAATAGGATTGAAATGCATTTAGTTACCTCTTGCACTTATCTAAAAAAAACAAAAATCGGAGTATATGTAAATAAAACTATACGGTGAGCATTATCACAAATTTCTCTAGTTTTTTAAACCTCTTTAATTTTGGATTTTCATTTGAAAATTTACTTCAAAAGACAGGAAAAGTTTTTAAAATTATTAACATTTCAGTTGTAAAAGTTTAAAATAATTTTCATTACAAATTATAAATAAATTAACGCAGGACATCAGACGTGAATATACTAAAAAAACTGAGCAATCCTCAGATAAAAGCATCTAAATCGGATAATAAACTCATTCACTACTTTTTATCTAATGGGTTAAAAGCTTGTTCTGCCTCAATTTCTGAAATTTCAGCTGAGTGCGATATCAGCCATGCAACAGTTACACGTTTTGCAAGAAAGTTCGGCGTTGAAACTTTAAAAGATTTTAAGATTGCCCTGGCTCAGGATTTAGGTGCACAGGACAATGACAACCGCGAAAAGAGAACTGCAATCAATTTAAAGGAAAGCTGTGAGACCACTGCTCAGAAGCTGTTGCAGCTAAACCAGACTCTACTCTCTCAGACAGCTGTGGAAATCGGTTTTGAGAGTGTTACCCGTATGGTAAAGGAAATGGTTAATGCCCGACATGTGTTCTTCTTTGGTATCGGATCATCAGGCTTCCTTGCTCGCGACTCTGCCCGTAAGATTGCTCGTATCGGTCTTGATGTACGCTGTTATACAGACTCTCACGAAATCATGACTCAGTCAATTATGACAAACAGTCAGGATCTGGTGATCTATATTTCAAACTCAGGTCAGACTGGTGAACTTGTCCGCTCTGCTGCTATCTGTTCTAAAAAAGGCGCAAAGATTTGTGCTATTACTGCAGAGACCAGCTCTCCACTGTATTCATTTACTGATATTACCATTCTTCATGCTGTGCAGGACGATGATCTTGCACACGGCTATGCTGACTCCCGTTTAAGCGTATTCTTTATTATCGATTTAATCTATATCGAATTAATTAAGATAATTGGTGAAAAAGCTATCAANATTAAACAGGAAACTCAGAATGCTATCGATTCTTTATCACAAAATTCATACTGATAAAATTATTTTATGACCAGTAAAACATACAATATTTTCAAAAGAAAACTTTTTACAGCTTTTTTGCTAATATTTGTATTATTTTTAGTGGTCAAAGCCTTTTTTGTAAACCAAAACCTCTATATAAACACCACAAAATCTCTTCCCT
>JGI24709J26583_10003683_pt1 | contig 11916 bp, 11 predicted proteins | sample BioPla2DNA1_FD_26583 | JGI IMG/M metagenome (IMG submission 26583) | reverse complement strand
CGAGATTCTGAAATACGAATCGAAGCTGTCGAGCTTCACAAAGAATTGGCTTGTGCCCTCCAGAACTATCGTGCGGATATCAACTATTGTGCCCCTTATTTCTTTTTCTTCTGCGCCGACAGAGTCTGTCTGTATGCCCGAAATGTTCAGGAGCTTTTCGTAGTTTCTTGCGCACTCCTTTACAGTGCTTCCCGTGGCAACCATTTGGTACTGCTCAACATTTACCATGGCATACATCTTGACAAGCTGAGAAGCGTCTTTCAGCGCCATAAAGTAGGTCGGCTGGCCCTCGATGTTCAAAAGAAGCGGGAAGGTAGCGGTGTACTTAAATTGCTGAACGGCGCCTTGGGCAGAGTTCATCGCAGAGAACTCCTCCGCTCCGGCGCAAGGATAGTATTTTGCCTCCTTGGTTCTCTGGTTTACGAGAATAAAGCCTATGTTGCCCTGGTCTCCCGAAACCGAGGTGATGCCGGTGTAAACCCANACGTCATCGTTCATGGCNAGATAGTTGTAGCCNTGGGTGGTTTCGGTGCAGCCTCTTTGACCGAAGATAGAGTTTAAGAAGCCCTTGTGGTAGAGACCGTGATTGTCGTACTGCGAGAGAATGAGCTCTGAAATATAAACCCTGTCAATCCAAGTGGGAATCTCCCCAACCTCAACATACTTAGCTTCACCGGTATTGGCGTCAACCATTATGGCGCCAATCATATCGGCGCCGCCGAAAAGGCCTATGCGCTTATCAACTACAGAGCCAATCCACCAAGGCCTGCCCTCGTCGTCAATCTCAAAGTTGATATCCGCAATCATCTTCGTCGGGAACTTAAATCTCATATGGCGGGATATTTTGCGGAAGAAAAGTTCCGAAGGTGAGTAGCGTATGCCCTCGGAGGTTCTCACAACATTTGCCTCCTGCGTGACCATGTCGATAACGATGTAAGCGGGAATGCCACTTTTCTGGTTGTTTAGCCACTTGAAGAAGTCCCCATAGGTTAAAAATGTCACTCTAACAGGTCTGTTTCTATAGTTTATCTGATAGGAGTCGGGATAAACCTCGAACTGTGAAACAAGGTCAGAGAGCTGGCCCAGCTTGCGGTTTGCAAGCACATTGGCAGAGGCCTTGTCGAGAAGCGGTATGTTGCTGAAATCCGTTTCCGCAACCTCCTCGGCAAAGTTGCCTTCTTCAATATATATAAGGTTTGCCCAGTCCTTGGCTCTAAAAATCTTGAGGCCGACAAGAGTGCCGACAACGGTGACGGCAACGCAGAGAATTATAATGTAAAAGGGTATGCTGAGGCGTTTTTTTGCCTCAGTTATATAACCCTTGAAAGTCGATGACGAAAACCCTTCGAAGAAAAGAGTTGCAAACGAAAACACAGCACAACAGAGAATTATGTAGAGATAAAACTCGGGCGCCTTAAGATTAATTGCAGGCAGCTTAAAGAAAAAATATAAGAATGCAAAGATAGTCGTAATCAAAAAGGCGTATAAAACAGAAGTCCTGTGAGAGTACACTTTTCTGGGCTTTTTGGGTTCGTTTACAACGGTTTCGCCCTCACCGGTTGCCGGAACAATTTTGATGTTGCCGTTTTCATCGGTTATAATTTTAAAGTTTTTAAAAAACATGTAGTCACCCCTAAAAGAAAAATGCGGATTAGTAAAAGAAATTATATCACCTTGCAGAACCATTCTCAAGATATGCATATTAGAACAGCGGCTTTTTCTATTTAAATATGTAATTATAGGCAATCCTGCATAGGCTCCGCAAGCTGAGCTTGACTAATATTTGCAAAGAGAATATAATCAGATGCAGATAGTTCACAAATCTGATTAATCACACGCGGAGTTGTGAGTGCAATTTTTGCGTAGGACTGACAGCTGATTTAATCAAAGTCTAATCAGTTGAAATTGTGAAAGAAAATTGAAAATTAAAAGGGGGCAACTCGATGAAAGACCTAAAGCATCTGCTCCGATTCGAAGATCTGCTTCAAGAGGCAAACAACGATCTGGTAAGACAGGCAAAGGATGAGGGCAAACTTGCGCTTGCCTATAACTGCTCCTATATTCCCGAGCCTCTTTTGGATGTTGAGGGCTGTTTCGGGGTCAGATTGAGGGCGCCCAACTGTACCAGCCCGGATATGGCAACCTACTACATGACGACAAGGTCATGTCCGTATGCTAAGAGCATATTGGAAAGGGGCTTTGAGGGCGGGTACAATTTTGCGGATGCGCTAATCGGACAGGAATGCTGCACAACAATGAATCGCATGGAGAATTATTTTACATATTGCGATTTAATACCCAACGAGAAGTTTTTTGTCACATGTGTCGATGTGCCGATAAACAGAACCCAATGGCATGAGGGCTATTTTGAAAGACAGCTCATGCACAAGGTTTTAAAACCCATGAAAGATGTCTACGGCATCGAGATCACCGACGAGAAACTCGCAGCGTCTATAGAAATGCACAACGAAATGTGCCGACTTATAAGCGAGATAGGGGAATATCGCAAAGAGGATAATCCCAGAATAACAGGCTATGAATTCCATATCATTCAGCTGGTCACACAGACATGCCCGACCTATCTGATAATGGATATGCTCAGAGAGACAGCTGAGGAGCTCAAAACAAGAAAGCCCGAGCCTAAGCCTTGGTTCAGAACGAGGGTGATGCTCGTCGGCTCCGAGGTAGACGACCCTGAGTACACAAAACTTATCGAAATGTGTGGAGCCATGGTGGTAGCCGACAGATACTGCTTCGGCTCGCTTCCCGGAAGAGAGCAGATAGAGATAAAAGAGGGTGAAAGGCCGCTTCATGCGTTGGCGCGCCACTACCTTTCCAACAACATGTGCCCGAGGACCATGGGGCCGCGCAATATAAAAGACAGAAAGATATATATCTATAATAAAGCGGTGGAATACAAGGCGGAAGGGATTATATTCCACAACATGAAATTCTGTGAGTACTGGGGCTATGAGCGTGCGCAGGATGCCCACTGGCTCGAAGACGCATTTGTAGTTCCCGCCTCAATCCCTACTTGCCAAGTTGAGAGAGATTATACAACGGCCGCTGCAGGACAGCTTCGAACCCGCTTTCAGGCCTTTATCGAATCACTCGAAATTAAATGCATCCAGGATAAGAAGGGAGCGTAGGAAATGGGAAAAACACCCTTTAAAGAGAGATATCCGACTTTAAAGTCGTTTATAACAGGCGTCAGCCCAAATCCCTGCCTGGCTGAGCGCTATATTCCCAAAACGAATATATACGACAGGCGCGAGTGGCGCGGAGTTGTAGGTACAACGAGGTCGTTCTTTTTCTGGCTGAACACATGGAGACAGATGGCGAGCATGGCAATGGCAAGCCCAATAAGAACGCTTAAGGGATTCTGGAAATACAGATGGCTTTCCGCCTACCTCTGCACACCGCACATGGTGGATAAGTGGACGGCGGGCGACAGAGGCATAGTTCTCAAGTGCGACTATGTGGCCATAAACTGCATGATTGCCGACACTGTTGACATACTGAAAAAGATGATAAAGGCCGACAGAAAGCTCGGTGAAAACAAGTACAGCGACAAGGTGATTCCCTTCGACTACACTCTCGCAAGGCACATAATGCATGGCTTCCCCGATTACGACTCGGTGAACATCAACCAGCAGTGTGCTTTCATGCTGCCGATTTTCAGAATGGAGCTGGGCGCTTACTATGTCGATGCCGCGGTTTCCATGGGCATTCCTCAAGACATGTGCACCCTGCCGCTCGTCGAGGTCGGTGTGGCGGTTGACGGGGAATACCCTGATTTGGGATGCTGCTGGCTCTCCACCAACAACCCCTGTGATGCCAACATGATGGACAATGCCGCAATGTACCGCGCGCTTTCCAACAACGGCGCCAAGCCCAACCACGCCTTTACGAGTCCTCTCATGTACGACGACCCGACAACCCAAGAGCTGGCCGTTTACGAGATTTATTCAGCAATTAACTTTTTAGAAGAGCAGCTCGGAGTTCCCTTCAACTGGGACAGCTTTACAAAGAGCTTGGAGCTCACAAACAGGTTCAACGAGCAGGAGGTCGAGCGCTGGGATATCTATGCAAGTTCAAACTTTATCGGCTTAAACGGTGTCTGTCAGGGACTTTTCAGAATATATTTCTATCAGCAGGGCGCAAATAAATACTTCACAAAAGCCAGCGACAGATTGCAGGAGCTCTTTATAGAAGGCTATAAGAAAAAAATAAACACCATACCGAATGCGCGCCACCGCGCAGTGGCATGGAGCTGCGGCTCAACCTATTTCTCTCACGGAGTAATTTGGCTGTACAACTGCTGGGGCATCTCCTGCGTAATAAACATGGACTCTCTCACCGGTCACCACATAATAGACACGTCGAACAGAGAGTGCATGATGGAGGATGTGGCGGATCTCTATGCAAGGACCCCGATGCGCACACACACTGTCGGCGGAAATCGTCACATACTGCAGGTTTTCGAGACTGCCAGAAAATTCAATTGCGACATGATTATCATGTACGACGACATAGGTTGCAAGGGCATGGCGGGCTGTCAGGGACTCTTGGAAGAAGAGTTCAGAAAGCATTCCGACGAGTTCCACATCTGCTGGATGCCTCACGCTCTTATGGACCACAGAACGGTTTCGCCCAGAGACGCAAGAGCGGCGGTCAACGAGTATATGTACACGGTAATGAAGGAAGAGCCCGTTGATCCGACGCTTGTCGACTTCGACGACTCCGAAGGCTGGTAAGAAGGAGGAAAAAGTATGAAAATATTGGGAAAGATAGCTGTCGGCCTTTTTGGACTGCTTACAGCGCTTGCGCTGATATTCTATTACAATCTCGATATGAAGCTTATGTACTATGTCATAGTTCCGTTTTTAACCAAGCACTATGACAGTCGCAAGATAATTCGCAAGCTTTAATAGGGGGAAGCCATGAAATATAAGATTGTTCCCAGAGCCCTCACTGAAAAGGAATGGGCAAACAGAGAAAAGGGCATTTACGACAGCTTTGCCACCTACCTTGTTTTCTGCGAAAACTGCGGGAAAGTGGAAAGATACGGCATGTATATCATGAGCGCCGAAGCCTGCGTGGAAAGATATAAGAGGGACAACAAAACCTGTCCCGTCTGCAGGCAGAAAGCTTGGACAGTCGGTTACCCTGCGGAAAGCAAAACAGGCTTTGCAAAGGTTGAATATTTATAGGAACTTTCCGGCATAATTTTTTGAAGACCGGCGTGCAGAAGCCGTTTAATGATTAAGAGAAAATCTCTGTCCGGAAGGGACAGAGATTTTCTTTATTAAAAACTAATGCAACAAAATCTAAAGACAGCTTTGATAAAATGTGGTATCATATGTTGGTGTTTTATAGTAAACTCACGAAAGTAAAAAAAGGAGTAGATTATGCAGGATAACAAGAAACAGATTCTGGTTATTTTCGGCGGCTGCTCGCCCGAATATTCGGTGTCTCTATCCTCGGCCTCGGCCGTAATTAAGAATATTAACAGAGAAGACTACGGTGTTTTGCTTATGGGAATAAGCAAAGATGGCAAAACCTACCTCTACGAGGGCAATGTTGACGATATCGAGCCCGATAAGTGGCTGAACAGCGAAACCTGCACCAGAGCCATGATTTCCCAGGAAAGAGGAGAGGGCGCAGTTCTCGTTTTCAGAGAAAGCGGAATAGAGAGCTTCAGGGTAGACCTTGCCTTTCCCGTACTTCACGGTCAAAACGGAGAGGACGGCACTATACAGGGACTTTTGGAGCTTGCCGGAATTAAGATTATAGGCTGTGGTACACTCTCGTCTGCGCTCTGCATGGATAAAGTCAGGTCGCATAAACTCGTCTCCCTGGAGGGCATCACGGTACCCAAGGGTATAGTGATAGAAAGTATTAATGAGCTTGAAAGGGCAAGGCTTTTTGCAAGGGAGCTTGGCTACCCTGTGATAGTTAAGCCCATTAAGGCGGGCTCCTCCTACGGCGTAAGCAAGGTGAAGGAAGAAGAAAATCTGTCTGATGCCATAGAATATGCCTTCAAATTCGACAAAAGAGTCATGATAGAAGAATTTATCGACGGCTTCGAGGTCGGCTGCGCGGTCATGGGCTACAGTAAGCCCGAAACAGGCGAGATAGACGAGATAGAGATAAGCGGCGATCTTTTCGACTTTTTCGAAAAATACAATCTTGTCACATCCAAGATTCATGTGCCGGCAAGAGTGAGTAAAGAAAAATCCGACGAGCTTAAAGAGGCTGCCAAGAAGATATATCTTGCGCTCGACTGCAGCGGATTTGCCAGAGTTGATATGTTTGTGCGTAAAAACGGAGAAGTGGTCTTCAACGAGACCAACACCATCCCCGGATTCACAAGCCACAGCAGATACCCCATGATGATGAAAGCGATAGGACTCGGCTTCAGCGAGCTTGTTGCCCTGCTTATAAAAAAAGCTATAGAAGAAGGCTGAAAATGAGTTTTATGAACAGCCTGCGCGATTGGTCGCGCGGCGACTATATGGGCCGTTTCTGGTGCCTTTTCAGGCTTAGAAACAGATGTAAGAACAAATTTTTTAAAAACATACTCACCCTCATACTAAATCGCAGAGCCCACAGACACGGCGGATATGTCGGAAACGGGGCGATTATAGAGGGAGAACCCTCGTTGCCCCACGGTCTGCACGGGGTTTTCATCTCCAGATATGCAAAAATTGGTGAGGGTTGTCGTATATATCAAAATGTTACAATAGGCGAGGTAAATCACAAGGCGCCCGAGATAGGCAAAAATTGCTTCATAGGTTCAGGCGCCGTGATTGTCGGCGATATTAAAATAGGCGACAATGTGAAAATCGGAGCGGGAGCGGTGGTCTTTAAGGATGTGCCCGAGGGCGCCAAGGTCCTAAGCCCCGAGCCCCGCGTGATACTCAGAGAGGAAGAATATGACAGATAAATCCCGTGGCAGAACATGGCTTATTAACGATTCAAAGAAGCTTGAGCAGAATGTAAGGGCATTTCAAAGCGTGCTGCCAAATGGCACTGAACTTATGCCGGCTGTCAAAGCCGACGCATATGGACATGGCGGTGTTCTCATTTCAAAAAAACTTAACGAGTTTGGAGTAAAGGCCTTCTGTGTGGCAAGCGCCAAAGAGGGCGCTCGGCTTCGAGCCGGAGGCGTCCGGGGCGAGATACTCGTGCTCGGCTATACGTCAAGAGCCGATCTCAATCAGCTAATCGAATTCGACTTAATCCAAACGGTTATTGACCTTGACTATGCCAAGATGCTTAAGGACTGGGGCAAGAAAATAAAAGCCCACATAGGTATCGACAGCGGCATGCACAGGGTGGGAGAATTCAGCAGCAGAACAGAGGAAATTGCCGATATTTATAAGATAGAAAATATCGAAATAACAGGCATCTTTACCCATCTCAGCTCTGCCGATTCAGATAATCCCGAACACATAGAGTTTACAAAAGAGCAGGGAAGAAAGTTCAGGGAATGCCTCGATGATCTTCGAGCCAGAGGCTGCAGCTTAGGCAAGATTCACTCCCTAAACACCACCGGCCTGCTCAGATATTCCGATTTCGGCGGAGATTACGCCCGTGTCGGTATAGGTCTCTACGGCTATATGGAAACGAGAGCGCAGCTTTTAAGCTGCCCGGTGAGCTTAAATCCCGTCATGAGCATACACACAAATGTCGAGGCTGTAAAAGAGGTTAAAAAGGGCGATGCCATAGGCTACGGCTGTGCATATAAGCCGGAAGGCCCGGGCGTTATCGCCGCCCTCAGCATAGGCTATGCCGACGGGTTTCCCAGAGCTATGGGCGAAGGAGTTGGCGAGGTAATAATAAACGGCAAAAAAGCGCCCATAGTCGGCAGAATCTGCATGGACCAGTGTATGGTAGAGGTAAGCAAAATAAAAGATATCAAAGCGGGAGATGTCGCCACGGTAATAGGCCGCGAGGGCAATGCCGAGATAACGGCCTATGATATAGCCGAGAAGACAAACAGCATAACGAACGAAGTTCTAAGCCGCCTGGGCGCGCGCATAGAGCGCTTCATGGACTAGCCGTTGGAAGCTCTCGGGGAAAATATAATTAAACAATCGTAAAAAACAAAAAAATAAATGCAAGACTTCCTTGCATTTTAACAAAACTATAGCTATAATATTCGAGCTAAGTAAAGCAAAGTAACAGCAGAGTGGAGGGATTATTTTGGCAAAGTGTCTTTATTGCGGCAAGGCTGTCACCTTTGGTAACAACGTCAGCCATTCTCACAGACGCTCCAACCGTGCTGTGAAGCCAAANATCAAGCGCGTCAAAGCAGTGGTAAACGGAAGNCCNAAGAGAGTTTACACCTGCACACGCTGCCTCAAAAGCGGCAGGGTCGAGCGNGCCATATAAAAGATATCGATAAGCGTTACAAGCTTGCTGCGGCGAGCTTTTTCGCTTTTCTAAGAGAAATTTTATAAATCTATCTCAAGGCTCTCTTTTTCAAAGAGCCTTATTTTATTTTCTATAAACAGCGATTTAATTTGACCGCCGGAAAAAACGGCCTCAGCCCTTAAAGTTCCGCCCTCTTGGAAAATATCACCCGAAAAGCTGCCGTTTTTAAATGCAAGGTATGAAGCTAAGGCAGCCGTGCCCGAGACGCAGCTTTTCTCTAAAAATAAAGTGCAAACTTCTCTTACAAATACCAAAGGCAAAATCGAGGTATTTTCAGAATCAAAAAAAATAAGTCCCAAGGCTTCGGCTTTAAGCTCACGGGCTTTTTTGTCTAAAAAATCAATAAACTCAGGTTCCGCAGTTCTTTCGGAATCATAATAGGCAGAGTCTAAAACAATGTGGCAAATGCCGGGGAAGCGCAGCAGAAAGCCGCTGCACTTTTTTCCGAAAAGCTCTATTTTATACGGACGAAGCTCTTCGGGGGCAGGCATCTCAATGCGCCCGAGATAAAATCCGTCCTTTTTTTGAATAAAAGAGCGTACAGGGCTCTTAGCCCCGCTCACCTTGAGCGTAACTTCCCCGCTATTTAAGCCTTTCAGCTCCGTTATGTAAGAAGACAGCGAGAGCGAGGCGTTTCCGCAGAACTCTCCGCCCGACATCTCCAAAACAGCGTCANAGCCCGGNGAAAAAGAGACAAAACCCAGCTGNTCTGCCCAGGAATCTCGAAGAGCCATGAGCTTTTCAAAGACCCCGGCTCTCAAAGTCTCTTCGACAGGGCTTAAAACCAGTATTGTGTTGTTGCCCGAGGGCGATGCCCTCAAAAAATCTATCAGCATATTTTCAAGAGTTAAAGCGCCTTAAAAATGCGCGNGTCCTTTCATTTTGGGGNTTTTTTATAAGCTCCGCTTNGCCCTCTTCCACTATAAGNCCGTTGTCCATAAACACAACCTTGTCCGAAATGTCGGCGGCAAAGCTCATTTCGTGGGTGACAATGACCATGGTCATGTCCTCCTCGGCAAGCTGCCTCATAACGGAAAGTATCTCTCCGGTGAGTTCGGGGTCAAGAGCGCTGGTCGGCTCGTCGAAGAAGAGAATCTGCGGCTCCATGCACAGGGCTCTGGCAATGGCCACTCTCTGCTGCTGGCCGCCCGAAAGCTCAAAGGGGTAGGCGTCTTTTTTGTCTTCAAGACCCATGGAGCTCAGTATTTGAATGGCTTTTTCCTTCACATATTCAGGGTCTTTTCTAAGCACCGTAAGCGGAGGGTCGGTCACATTCTTAAATACCGGAAAATGCGGAAAAAGGTTGAAATTCTGAAAAACAAGGCCGAAGTTATGCTTTATTATTTTCAGCTTTTGCGGCGGAGCGTAAACAGCCGCTCCATCTTCTTCCCGCGCAGCATAGTCGCCGGAATAGGCGAGTTCACCCGAATCCATCCGTTCCAAGAGGGTGGCGCAGCGGAGAAGGGTGGACTTTCCCGAGCCCGAAGGTCCTATAATAGAGCAGACCTCCCCCTTCTTAACCTTTACGGTGATGCCCTTCAGCACCTCAAGATCGCCAAAGCTTTTTTTGCAGTTCGTTATCTCAAAAACGTTCATAGCTCACCTGTAATAAGCATATCTGAGCTCGATTCTTTCCATAATATAAGAGACCAGATAGTTGAATATGTAATAGAATGTACCGGCTATAATAAAGGGCATAAAGGTGCTGTGCGATGCCGAAATCAGCTTCGAGATGGAAAAAACCTCCTGATAGGCCAGCGTGTATGCCAAGGATGTGTCCTTAACAAGTGTTATAACCTCGTTTGTCACCGAGGGCAGGACTATCTTGGTTAGCTGAGGCAGAACAATCTTAAAAAAGGTCTGAAACTTGCTATATCCCAAAACGGCGGCCGCCTCATATTGTCCCTGAGGTATTGATAAAAAGCCGCTTCTGTAAATCTCGGCAAAATATGCCGCATAGTTTAATACAAAGGCCAGCATAAGAGCGGTAAAGCGGTAGCCTCTGATGTTCATGCCGAAAAGGAAAAAAGGCCCGAAATACCAAGCCAAAAGCTGAAGCATAAGCGGAGTGCCGCGCATTACCGAAATAAAAACTCGGGTTGGAACCCTAATTAAGGCGAACTTCGAGGCTCTCATGAAGTATACCACAAAGCCCAGCGGCAATGAGAGCGTTATTGTAAAAAAGAATATCGAAAGCGTACGGGGAATTCCCACCCCTATTGTAATAAGCATGTTTTCTAAAGACATTTTATATTTTATACCTCACAGAAAAAAACGCGGCTGCGGAAGAGCGCAGCCGCGTCGCGTTTTTCGAGCTTTAGGGCTCCATAATCAAATAGTCGTATATGTCGGGATATTTTTTACCAATCGCCTCGAAGGTGCCGTCCTTCTTTAGCTCGGCTATGGCTTTTTCAACGCTGTCCCTGAGCTCCGTATCGCCGAGTCTAAAGCCTATGCCATACTGCTCGGTGGCAAGATCCTCGTCTAAGAATACGAGATTGGGGTTTTTGCTGATCTGGAAGTTGCCCTGTGTAACGTCAATTACAACTGCATCAATGGCTCCGGCGTTCATATCCGCAATGGCAGCCGTGTAAGTTTCATAGGTCGAAAGTGCTGCAAAGCTGTCTTTCAGCTCTTTCAGCTTCCCTTCTTTCGCATTTGTCAGCATATCATAGGCCGAGGTGGCTCCCTGAACGGCTACTTGCTTGCCCGCAAGGTCTGCCAGAGTTTTAATCTCGCTGTCTTTGGGAACAAGAACCTTCTGGGTGTTGTCGGAATAGGGCTTTGTCCAGAGATACTTGTCCTCACGGCCGTTTATAGTAAAGCCCGACCAGATGCAGTCGCAGGCGCCGGAGTTAAGCTCCATGTCTTTTGCGTCCCAGTTAAAAGCCACACCCTCATATTCCCAGCCAAGCTTCTCGCAAACGGCCTTTGCAAGCTCAACGTCAAAGCCTCCGTCCGTGCCGTCCTCTTGGATAAAGGAATAGGGGGGATAATCCTTGTCATAACCGTGCTTAAAGACAAATACTTCTGCGACAGGCTCTGCGCTTGCCTCGGCCTTGGGCTCGGCAGGTTTTGCCCCGCAAGCTGCCAAAGAGAAAATCAAAACTAATACAAGTAGAGTGTAGATAAACCTTTTCATTGTTCTGCTCCTTTCGGTGACTTTCACCGCGAGATTAACTCGCCAAAAATTTAGTACATTAGTATGATAACACATTAGCGAAATAAAGCAAGCCCTTTTTTAAAAAATTTTAAAAATATTTTTTTAGCTTAAGTAAGGGCAGGAAATCCGCGCCCCTAAAGCAGCTTTAGGAGATAAATTTATTTGATTGAAAGCGCCGTTAAATGTATAATCAAATGGCAAAATATATGGAAACGATGAGAGAGCATGAAAAGATACGAAGCCGGAAAATGTGATATAGCTGTTATCGGAGCAGGCCATGCCGGGATAGAGGCCGCAATAGCGGCGGCGAG
>JGI24709J26583_10003678_pt1 | contig 11924 bp, 9 predicted proteins | sample BioPla2DNA1_FD_26583 | JGI IMG/M metagenome (IMG submission 26583) | reverse complement strand
ATAGATGCATCGTATTACAAAAATTAGCCATAACACTTAAGTTCTCACCTGCTGTGTTGCCGGAATAAAAAGAGCCTGACAAATAACTTTTAAGACTATATGCTATCGGTTACTTTCTTCATCCAAAACGCAAAAGACCGGTCATGTCAAAGCAATCTTGCCTAAACATAACCGGTCTGTCTTTTACCCTGCCAAATATTTTAATTTATATTTACGGCTGTCCCTGTATAACTCCTATCGTAATGATTACTCATATTAATGTATCTGACTGTGCAGCTCCTGCAGGGAACGAACTCCTGCTGCCTTATTAAACTTTATATCTTTAATACCTGCTATGGTGGCCCTGGCTGCCGCCATAGTGGTAACATAACTGATTCCTCCTTTGATAGCAGCTTTTCTGATGTAGCTGTCATCATCGGCTCCTTTTTTACCAATCGGTGTATTTACTATGATATCTATCTGTCCATTTGTAATAGCATCTATGATATCCGGTCTTCCCTTATTAAGCTTATGGATCTTCTCAGCTTTAATACCGTTTTTAACAATCATATCATGGGTTCCTGATGTTGCCAGTATCCTAAAGCCGCAATCTGCAAATCCCTGTGCAACCTCCACAAGCTCAGGCTTATCTCTGTCACTGACACTGATTAAGACTGTTCCTGATAAAGGCAGACCATGATTTGTAGCCTCCTGTGCTTTAAAGAAAGCTTCACCGAAGGTTTGAGCCAGTCCCAGCACCTCACCGGTGGAGCGCATCTCAGGACCAAGCACGGGATCAACCTCAGGGAACATATTAAATGGAAATACTGCTTCCTTAACACCATAATGTGTGAACCTGCTCTCCTTTAACGACTGTATGGGAGAAGGCTTGCCGGTATATTCGCTGACCATAATCTGTGTGGCCAGTCTAACCATCTGTATGTTGCATACCTTAGATACCAATGGAACTGTTCTGGATGCTCTTGGATTGGCTTCCAGAACATATACTGTTCCGTCCTCAATGGCATACTGCATGTTCATGAGTCCGCATACCTTCATTTCCTTTGCTATCTTAACAGTATATTCTTTAATGGTCTTCAGATTTTCTTCCTTAATATTCAGAGAAGGTATAACACATGCCGAGTCTCCCGAATGAATTCCTGCCAGCTCTATATGCTCCATAACCGCAGGAACAAATGCATAATTACCATCGCTTATGGCATCCGCCTCACATTCAATAGCATTGTGAAGGAAGCGGTCTATCAGAATAGGACGATCCGGTGTCACTCCGACTGCAGCCTCCATATACACCTTAAGACTTTCATCATCATGAACTATCTCCATGCCTCTGCCGCCAAGCACATAGGATGGGCGTACCATAACCGGATATCCGATTTTCTGTGCTATATCAAGTGCTTCGCTTACATTAACAGCCATGCCCGCCTCAGGCATAGGAATACCAAGCTTATCCATCATCTCACGGAATCTGTCTCGGTCCTCTGCCAAATCAATTGTCTCGGGAGTGGTGCCAAGTATATTAACACCATTATTCTTTAATTCCTGTGCCAAATTTAGCGGTGTCTGTCCTCCGAATTGGGCGATAACTCCAAGAGGCTTCTCCTTCTCGTATATACTAAGGACATCCTCAATCATAAGAGGCTCAAAATACAGCCTGTCAGAAGTATCATAATCCGTCGATACAGTCTCCGGATTACAGTTTATTATTATTGTCTCTATCCCCAGATCCTTTAAAGCAAATGCCGCATGAACACAGCAATAATCGAATTCAATACCCTGACCAATACGGTTTGGACCTCCGCCGAGAATAATTACCTTTTTATTGTTAGTTGTAGGGACTTTGTCCTCTTTGATATGATAGGAAGAATAATAATATTTTGCATCCTTGGTTCCGCTTACATGAATACCTTCCCATGCAGCCTTGATATTCGCATCATATCTTGCCCTTCTAATGCTGTCCTCACTTACCATAAGAAGCCGACTTAAATATCTGTCAGAAAAGCCGTTAAGCTTAGCCTGTCTAAGCACATCAACCGGCGGAATACTGCCTTTATATGTCTTAAGTGCTTCTTCTTCCTCAACAAGCTCTTTCATTTGTTCTATAAAATAATACTTAATCTTAGTCAAATTATGAAGCTCGTCAACGGTTGCTCCCTTTCTTAAAGCTTCATACATAATAAACTGGCGTTCACTGGTGATATTATGAAGCATATCAAGTAGTTCTTCCTTGGATTTTGATGCAAAATCCTTAGCTCCTCCAAGCCCATAACGACCAATCTCTAAGCTGCGAATTGCTTTCTGAAAGGCTTCCTTATAGGTCTTTCCAACGCTCATAACCTCACCGACTGCCTTCATCTGAGTTCCCAGCTTATCCTGAGCCCCTTTAAACTTCTCAAATGCCCAGCGTGCAAACTTAATCACCAGATGTTCTCCGTCAGGAACGTATTTGTCCAGTGTTCCGTATTTACCACAGGGGATATCACTCAGATTCAAGCCTGCTGCCAGCATAGCCGAAACAAATGCTATAGGAAAGCCTGTTGCCTTGGAAGCCAGTGCAGAGGATCGTGAAGTCCTTGGATTTATCTCAATGACACATATCCTGCCCGTTACCGGATCATGTGCAAATTGAACATTCGTACCGCCGATCACGCCGATTGCATCCACTATTTTGTATGCCTGCCTTTGCAGCTCTTCCTGAAGCTCTTTTGATATTGTCAGCATAGGAGCACAGCAGATTGAATCTCCTGTATGAACTCCCAGAGGATCTATATTCTCAATAAAGCAAACTGTTATCATCTTGCCTGAAGCATCCCTTACAACCTCAAGCTCCAACTCATCCCAGCCCAGTATGGATTCTTCCACCAGAACCTGACCCACCATACTTGCCTGAAGACCTCTTGCCACTACGGTTTTAAGCTCTTCCACATTATAGACCAGACCTCCGCCTTCTCCACCCATGGTATAAGCAGGACGGATAACAACCGGATAAGACAGTTTATCAGCAATAGCCAATGCCTCTTCCACAGTATAGGCGACCTCACTTCTTGCCATCTCAATTCCCAGAGATTTCATGGTCTTTTTAAATTCAACCCGGTCTTCACCCCGTTCTATGGCATCAACCTGCACACCAATTACCTTAACATTATATTTTTTTAGAACTCCTGCCTTATCAAGCTCTGAGCATAAATTTAGGCCCGATTGCCCACCTAGGTTAGGGAGAAGTGCATCTGGCCGTTCTTTCTCAATAATATGCGTCAGTCTTTCTACGTTCAATGGTTCAATATAGGTAACATCTGCTGTTGAAGTATCCGTCATAATAGTTGCAGGATTAGAATTAACTAAAATAATCTTATATCCCAGATTCCTAAGGGCTTTACACGCCTGTGTACCGGAATAATCAAATTCACATGCCTGTCCTATTATAATAGGTCCTGAACCTATGATTAATACCTTGTGAATGTCAGTTCGCTTACTCATATAATCCTCCTTCATTGTGAGAAATCCCTCTGACGGTAAGTCTATATAAAAATGGGCAAAAAAAATTTGTATTTTTTCTCTTCTGCCTCTCCTTCTTTATTCTTATTTATATTAATAGAAACTTTATCATTATGCAACTGTTATTTTTATTTAATCAAGAAAATTTATCATACTTAATAACATACAAATGGTTTGCTATAGCCACAAACTGCTCCAAGGACAAATCTTCACCCCGGATATCTCTGGCGATTCCTAAGTCATCCAAGACCTTAACAATATCCTCTTTGTTAAAATCCAAGCCTTCATAATTAAATATTCCATTGACCAGCGTCTTTCTTCTTTGATTAAAGGACGCACGGATAAGCGAGAATAAAAGCTTTTCATTCTCTACATGATATGGGGGATTCTTATACGGTATAAGATTTATAACGGCTGAACCAACCTTCGGTCGGGGCATAAAGCAATTTGGAGGAACATTTGCAATAATACCGGGTTTTGCATAGTACTGCACCGCAAGAGATAACGCACCGTAATCTTTAGAACCGGGTTTTGCTTGTATACGATCCGCCACCTCTTTTTGAATCATAACTGTCACACCTGACAGGGGGATATGCTTTTCAAAAATATCCATTATAATTGGAGTTGTAATATAATACGGAAGATTTGCCACTATCTTAACAGGCTTATTATCGTTATAATCCTTAACAAGAGAAGCTATGTCTACCTTGAGAATATCCTCATTTAGTATGGTTACATTGTCATAATCCGATAAGGTTTCTTCTAAGATGGGAATGAGCCTTCTATCTATTTCTATTGCCAAAACATGTCCGGAATTTTCACACAGATGCTGTGTTAGGGTTCCGATTCCCGGACCGATTTCGAGCACAAAGTCATCCTTGGTAATATCTGCCGCCCTTATAATCTTTTCAATGACATGATTATCAATCAGAAAATTCTGACCGAACTTTTTCTGAAACACAAAACTGTACTTCTTAAGTATCTCAATTGTATTCTTTGGATTTCCCAGTGTACCCATTAACTACCCTTTCATTCTATATAGCCTTTTTGCATTCTCATTGGTGATACGAACCGCCGTATCATAATCAATATTTTTAATATTTGCAATTTCCTGTGCGATATAGGGAAGATACAGCGAGCTGTTTCTTTTGCCTCTATATGGAACCGGTGCCAGATAAGGACAATCCGTCTCTAGTACAAGCTGCTCCAGAGGAGAAAATGCAACAACCTCTTTTAATTTTCTGCCGTTTTTGAAGGTTACAACTCCTCCTATTCCCAGATAAAAACCCATGTTCAGATACTGTCTGGCTTGTTCCACTCCATAGCTGAAGCAGTGAAGAACTGCTCCAAAATCTCCGATATTGCTCTCTTTTAGTATATTATATGTGTCATATGCCGCATCCCTGCTGTGAATTACAAGAGGCTTGTCCAATTCCTTTGCCATCTCTATCTGCCTGGTAAACCATACCTTCTGTGTATCTCTATCGGGCGTATCCCAATAATAATCAAGACCTATCTCTCCGATTGCCAGCACCTTCGGGTGTTTTGCCATTTCCTTTAGCCATAAAAGACGCTCCTCATTCAACAGCATGGTTTCTTCCGGATGAATCCCTACCGATGCATATATATAGTCATAGCTCTCAGCAAGCTTAACCGACTGTTCGACAGATTTTATTCCCGAACCGATATTCACTACATATTCAATATTATGTTTGGGAAGGCTCTCCAGTATCTCCCAACGGTCTTCATCAAATGCCGCATCCTCATAATGGGCATGAGTTTCAAATATCATTAGTCTTTCCTCTTTTTCTAAGATTATTTACCGGTGGTTGGCTTATATGTCCCGTACATTATACATCAGTTCAAATTATAGCACAATAATAAAAGCAAAAACAAACCGCCTTTAGTCGAGAAACTAAGGCGGTTTATTTTAGTTCATATTCATCTTTTAGTCCATCCATAAGTATTTGTACGCTCTCGGTAAGCATTTTTACAGTCCTATTGTTTTCATCCATATCCTCTCTAGTTTGTCTTAAAAGTCTTCTTATTTCATCTATAGAATATTCATGACNATTCATATCTTTTTTGATATGTTCTAATTGAATCGTAATAGCTTTAACGGCATCCTCAAGTGTTGATAATCCTTTAGGAGAATATTGGCTAATTATTGATATTAATCTGGGAGGAAAATCATTTATAGATTTCGGAGGGTCATAGTCCTCTACTCCATCAACCTCGTCTTCTTCTAATTCATAAAATACAGCACCAACTAATTTTTTTCCTGGAATTAGCTTAAAAGGCGTACTGGAATAATTATAAAGCCCAAACATAAGCCTGCCATTATAACCGGGATCTACAGCAAATCCTCCAAGGGTCAAAACACCATACTCTGACATTCCCCTGTTAGCACTCAGATGCATAAACATATTTTTAGGCATACATACCGTTTCTTTTGAAAGGACATAAACAACTTCATTTGGTGCAATAATGACACTTGCTCTTTTTTCCGGCTCAAGCTCAGAGATTTTTGTTGGTACACCATAATCAGCCTTTAAGAACTCATCACTTAATGTAAAATCATACTTAATTGCACCACAATTTGAGACATCACCGTTCTGTATGATTCTTCCTTCTTCTACCGCCTTTTTCAATAAATCTCCCGCCAAAATTTTAGCCACTAACTTACCCCCTAATTTGCTATTAAAAATAATTATAAAAAAATTATATCGTAATTAGTTTGTAAATGCAATAATTTGTTCATATTTCCCTATTATGGATAAGTTTGCTATTCTTGAGTAAAGAAAACCCCGCTCATGTAAGATTTTAATACTCCTCTAACAATTCCCTTCATAGACATACTTAAGATTTCTACGTGCCACCTCAGCCAGTCTGTATACTGTCCTTACAGGTGTAGCTTCCTTATCCGTTACCTTCCACCTAGGAAAAAATCGTGATATATGAAGTGGAATATCAGGACTTATACTGCCAAGCCAGTCGGACAAAGCCTCCATCTCTTCTTCGCTGTCATTTTCCCCGGGAATAATTAGAGTGGTAACCTCCACATGGCAGTGCTCGGCAGCTATTATTATAGTATTCTTAACGGTGTCTAAGTTTCCTTTGATTTTCGTATAAAACTCCTTCGTAAAGCTCTTAAGGTCAATATTAAAAGCATCTATAGTCGGAAGCAGCTCTCTTAAAGGATCTTCACAGATATACCCGTTAGTTACCGCCACATTTTTAAGTCCGTTTTCCTTGGCAAGTGTGCTGCAGTCTTTAACAAACTCATACCCTATCAGGGGTTCATTATAAGTATAAGCGATACCGATATTGCCTCTGCTTCTAAGCTCCAAGGCTTTCTTTACAAGCTCTTCTATAGTTATATCCGCATAATCTATCTCTGTACCCTTAACCATGGATATATCACAGTTCTGACAAAAAGGGCAGCGTAAATTACAGCCATAGCTTCCTACAGACAGAATCCTGCTGCCCGGATAAAAGTGATATAACGGTTTCTTCTCTATCGGATCTAGTGCTATAGCCGTAATCTTTCCATAATTATCACTAATTACCTTACCTTCGCTGCCGATTCTTCCGTTGCAAAACCCATACTGTCCCTCTGACAATTTACACTTATGAGGACATATATTGCATACCGCTTTCATTTTTGAATACCTCTACTCTTAATAGATTTATACTTGATAGATTCATGCCTGACAGGTCATTAATCATGTCTTATCACTTCAAACCTTTCCAGTTTTATTTCTTCGTTATCTAATATTCCGGCCTTTCTTCGTGCAATTGCTACCTGCTTCTGCACAGTATCTATGCCTTCCAGATTCGGAAGCAGCAGTCCTCTTTTACGCCCTGAACTGACTATCACACCGTATCTTTTTACGTCCAAATCATCCATAGAATCTATAGGCTCTGCTTCTGACAGTACGTCTACACTATAAACCAAATCGTCCAGCTCTTCCTCGCTAACAGGCGGAAATCTGGGATCCTCAAGCCCTGCACTGACAGCGTTTCTGACAATCTCATCCGCAACGCTTCCTGTAACAGGGGAAATTGTTCCGATACATCCTCTAAGCTGACCGTATTTTTTTAGTGATACAAACACTCCCGCCCTGTTCTTAATCATTTCCTCGGGAAGATTATCAGGAAGCTTCGCATATTTGCCTGATTTTACATAGGTTTCGAGTGACAATCTGGCAAGTCTGACATATGCATCTTCATTCTTTATTCTTTCCCTTACCATCTTCGACTGCTCCTCTTTAAAGATTATATCAAAATGCCTGCTGTCATCCTCTCCTGTAATCTTATATGAACATACCCCATAGCCAACGCCAAAGGTTCCTTCATAGGATAAAAACTCCGGCTTGACACTAAGCCCGCTTAAGGCTCCTGCCATTATAATAAAGGATCTAAGCCCACATTCGGCTGCCGCCTCACAAAAATCAGGTGAAAAGGTAAGAAATTTTAAGAAATCCCCTTCCTTCATGGCTTCGGTTATCTGTTTGTCAAACTCCACGCCCTCTTTACTAAAGCCATATGGTCCATCCTCCTTAAGCTTATGAGACAAATCTCCGCTTGCCACGAATACTGCTCTTTCGTTAAGCTTGTCTGCTGTCTCTTTGATGCATCTTCCCAGCTTGTAATGTTCCGTAACCGAAAGTCCCGACAGACCGATCCTGACTATCTTATACTCCTTTAGATATTGATTAATAAAGTACAGAGGAACCATTGTTCCATGATCTAGGCTGCGGTCTCTTTCACCCAGTGTCCCTGCCTGTATCTGCTTTCTTTCTGATAAAGCTTCCAACTCTTTTACAAACCTCTCATCATACTCTACTGAAAATGATACATCTCTTGCCCCAAACCGTCCAAAATCACCCTTCGCACCGGAACCCGGCGAGATATGAAAATAATCTGAATATAGAATTAGATGAGGCGTAGTGATTATAATCGTGTCCGGATTAAGCTCAGCAATCTGTCTGGCAGCTTTGTGATAGCTGTCTATTGTCTTTTGAACCTTCTTTTCCTCTCCCCTTCCTATTTCAGGTATGATTATAGGCGGATGAGGAACTATAAAAGCACCTAAAATAGCCATGGCTTCATCTCCATTTCTACTGCAATATATTTATGGTTAATATACCTGACAGCCGGTCAGGTCCGTATCCATTCTGTTGCTTAATACTACAACCGCTATTATCTAGATTTTACTGCTTTTATCAGTAATATGCAACAGCACAGCCCTATAACCTTACAGTATTGACAGTCCTGATATATAATGCTGTAACATGTACCGAATACAAGACAGCATTATTTTAAAGCACGGCTTCATTTAAAAAACCAGCTTAGTTATTATAACACTTGCAATTGTTCCTGCAATGGTAGCCACAAGAGCTCCTGCCAGCGTATACCTTGTCTTTTTTACTCCCGCTGCCATAAAGTACACAGCCATAGTATAGAATATTGTCTCCGTACTGCTTAGTATTATAGATGCAAGCCTTCCCGGATATGAATCCGGACCATATTCTTTGAAAATGTCTAACAGCAGACCAGTTGCGGCAGATGATGAGAACATTTTCACCAGTACCACAGGAAGCAGCTCAGAAGGAAGGCTAAAAACCTCCGTAATTGGGCTCAAATATCCTGACAATATATTCAAAGCTCCTGAAGCACGCAAGATACCCACACCCACCATTAAGCCAATAAGTGTAGGCAGAATCTCTATTACCACCTTGATTCCGTCCTTCGCTCCCTTGATAAATTCATCATAAATCGGTGTTTTTGTCAGTATTCCCAATCCTATTATATAGAAAAATATAAACGGCATTATGTAGTCAGATACATAGATTATAAATTTCAAGTATATCCTCCATTCATAATAATATCACAAACACACTGTCCTGCTTCCTCATATTAAAATCATTAACACAAATTTTTCTTCATGCTTATCTTTTACGGTTCCTTTTTACAAGCTTTCTTGCGGTCGTGGCAAATATTACTCCTGCTAATGTAGATATACACGTCGCTATGATTGCAGCCATCAGAATCTGAGCCGGATTTTCAGAGCCATATTGACTCCGATATGCTATAATATTTACAGGAATTAATTGAAGTGAGGATATATTTATAATTAACAGCGTACACATATCACAGCTTGCCATATCAGANNCCGCATTNAATTTTTTAAACTCNCGCATAGCCATCAGTCCCATAGGTGTAGCTGCCCAGCCCAGACCAAGTATATTTGCTATCATATTTGATGCTATATATTCATTAACCACATGCTCCTTTGGGATATCAGGAAACAAAATATGAATAACAGGTCTTAAAGTTCTGGTAAATGACGCAACTAACCCGCACTTTTTTGCCACCTGCATCATACCTGTCCACATAGCCATAATACCCAGCATGGATATACATAGAGTAACCGCCTCTTTAGAAGAATTAATTGCCGCATTGCTTACATCTGCAATATTGCCGTTAAATACTCCGACAATAATGCCGAAAATTATCATAAAGCCCCATAAATAACTTAACACTTATTACCTCTTATTTATAACCTGTTTATAAACTATATTCAAAACTTGCCAACTCATGACCTGATTCTGTGTTTATATAGTTGGTTTTGCATCCCTTTTACATTAATTGTTTAAAATGTGCTATGTATTGACAATTTTTTTAGTTGACAAGAATTGGACTCTATGATATCTTAAATTAATGCCACATACAGAAAATGTAAGGCTTATTAATTATTACGGCTTCTATGATTTCTGTATATAGGCATGTCCCCAAAATACTATAGAAAAGGAGGCTTTGTTATGAAAGGCACAGGAATAGTAAGAAGGCTCGATGAGCTCGGAAGAATCACCCTTCCTATTGAGCTAAGAAGAACTTTGGACGTAGGTGAAAGAGATCAGCTCGAGATTTATGTCGACGAAGGTAAAATTATCCTTCAGAAGTACGAGCCATATGACATATTTACCGGTAGCAGAGAGAATCTTATCGATTACAATCATAAGAAGATCTCTAAAGACACTATCAAAGAGCTGGCCAAGATAATTGGTTTAATTGAATAGTGTACATATTTAGCAATTCATGTAGAGCCTCAAGGCGGTGAACCACATCGCTTTGAGGTTCTTTCTTTCAATCTTTTAAGAATTTAATCGTAAATCTTGTCCCTTGTTTTACACTATAATATTCTCCTGTTGGTTTATTATTAATGTATATCTGACCTATTACGTAGTGGTTGGGCATATCTGACCGTATTGGCTGTGAATTATCATCTACGTAGACCTTTGGTATGCCCTCCGAAGCTTCGTAGGTGACCTTTTTCTCAACACCATCGACATAGAAAGTCTTGGTCATTGTTCCGTTTTCTAATCCATATGAATACATTCCGCTGGTTTCAATAGTTATTTTTTTCAGTTTTCCTTCATCATCTGTTATAAAGCCTTCTTCCGCTGCCTTTCCCATTCCGTTAGGTACATCATTGTTCCATTCGCCCTGATAATAGCACCAGCTTGTATCTACATCACCATACCAAACAAATTGTATTCCGATACCGCCCCTCATTCCGTTCCTAAAGCCGCCGGCATAGATTTTATCCTTATCTGATATCAGCAAACCATAGCCCATAGTCAGATTCGTTTTTCCGGAAGGGTTATAATAAAAGGGTGTTCCTTCTTCTGCCACAATATCCATATAGACGGAATCTTTCAGGATTCGGGTTATGGTCTCTATATCAACCACACTAAGTGCCGTATACAGCTCATTTAGTATGACTTTCTTTTCTTCTCTTTTCTTAATTAAATCGTCGATTTTATTTAAAACCTCTTGGGATGTTGTACTTCTGTTGCTTCTTAGGTAATTCTGCAGAAGAGCCTTTGCCGAATCATAATCCTTTAATATAATATACATCTCAGCCATCTGATTATATGCCAAATCCCTCTTTGGAAGAAGCCATATGGCTTCATTGAAGCAATTTATTGCCTCCTCATAATTCTCCTGATATATATATTCAGAAGCTTTCGTAAGTATTTCTCCATATTTTATCTCATTAAGCCGGGACTGCACCTTGTCCAGCAATCTCTTTAATCTCTCTGAATCAGTCAAAGCTAATCCGTCCTGTATTTCCTCTTTTGCCAAATCATACTTTTCCAATGCTATATAGGACTCAACAATTTTAATATATGATGTGTCCAGCTTACTTTTTATCAGCTTTGCCTTTTCGTATTCATCAATGGCTTTATTGTATTCCCCATTAGAAAAATACGTGTCACCGTAGGAAATTAATTGATAATATCTATGGTCAGTCTTTTTTGCTGTAATCTCCTCGATTTTTTCCTTAACTTCAGTGGTTTTATGAATCTCATATCTGCTTCTGAGAACCTCCAGTGCCTTGTCATAATCATGGACACCGGCAT
>JGI24709J26583_10003676_pt1 | contig 11925 bp, 5 predicted proteins | sample BioPla2DNA1_FD_26583 | JGI IMG/M metagenome (IMG submission 26583) | reverse complement strand
AAGTAAATGATTTGAATTAGACCTGTTACCGAGCAAGCCAGCAGTCCTCTTGCTTGATAATAACAGGCAAAATGAAACCGGCCAAGCACACTTGACCGGTTTTTTCTATTGTGAGGCTTTTAGAGCTTATTGCACTTGGTTGATCATGTTGTTGATGCCGTTGATGCGGTTGTTGATATCACGCAGTGCTTGGGCATCGGTAGTTCTGCTTCTTGCTGATTCCAGGTTCGTTCTGGCGGTACGCAGGAAGTTTAGAGCTGAAGCTTTGGCTGCTTCACGATCTTTCTTCAGTTGATCCGCTTTCCTACCCACTGCTTTCGCTGCCTGCTTTTCCAGATCTACAAAGCGTGAATATTGGTCTGCACCTTTGGTTTGGTTGACACCGGAGAGGATCAGGTAAGGCTGATAGAGAGAGGGATTCTTGGCCAGGGCCAGATTGGCGTTGCTCTCAGCATCGTTATTCTTCTTTTGTGAGAAGTAGATAGCCGCCAGGTTCAGATAGACCATCGCATTATCAGGGTCAACAGCTTTGGCTTTGTTGAGGGATGCGATAGCCTTGCTATTGTTGTCTGCAACGACCTTGGAATCATTGCTTTCGTTTGCTTGCGTGCGATAGAGGCCAGCCACGGTGAGGAGAGCCTGCACGTTGTTGGCATCGTTGGCGATGATGTTTTCATAGCGCTCGATGGCTTCCGCGATTCGGTTTGCCTTGAAGTATGATACACCCAGACGGTCGGAAACGAGCTCGTTATCGGGGAAGAGTTCAGCAGCATGTTCCAGCATGGGAATAGCGTCTGCATATTCCTCTTCTTCATAGAGCCAGAAGCCGTACCTGATGATGGTCTGAGTGAAGTTTGGATCTATGCTCAAGGATTGTTCAAAAGCTTCTTTGGCTTTGACTTTTTCTCCCAGCTCATCATAGATGTTACCCACCACCAGCCAGATTTCTTCATCTTCTCTCTTGGCGGCGATCTTTTCCATCAGGGCCACACGCTTCACCTTCTGATCTGTGGCTTCATAGATATCATTCAAAGCGAGCAAGCAACGTTCATCGTCCGGCTTGAGCTCAACGGCTTGGCTAAGATATTCTTCTGCCTGGACATAGTCTTCCATTTTCTGATAAGTGCAGCCCAGGTAGTAGTAAGCGTCCAGCTTGTCAGGATCAAGGCTGATCACATATTTAAAGCCTTCCACTGCATCTTCATGCTTTTCCATCACATAGTTTTGGATGGCACTGTTCAAAAGCTTGTCCACTTCAGAAGATACAAAGGAGTCAATTTCGGGCATCAAGTTCTCTTGCAGCATCTTGTAGCGGTGGTCTTTGTGGGTGACCACATCGTAGGAATGTTGTTTGAGCTCATCGGAGCGGATGCTATAAAACTGGCTATTGACGTTGAAGACTCCTTGGCTGCCTGAATTCATAGTGGTTTTGATAAGCAGGTCTGCACCGATGGTCTCGGCGAGTTCTTTCATGTCTTCTTTATCCAGGTCATCCACATTTCTGTGTCCAGCTTCCTTAAATAGTCTGGCTACTTCTTCCATATCCATAAGTTCATATTTGGGATGGGTTTGAAATACCAAATCCAAGTCTCTCACCGTCATCAACTTCACGATGTTTCGGCTTGATGAGTCGTTGGCTTTAATGGGCAAAAAAGCCACCTTTGTAGGTGTGCCATGAAACTCTGGAATAGGCTCTGTAGTGGTTTGAACGACTGTTGTTGTACATGCAAACAACAGCATCGCTATTGTAAGTGCAATTAGAATCCTTGGGTTCATGATTCCTCCATTTAGATATTTTCTTTGATTGTGACTCAGTCCACAAAGTTGGCGGTTTCTGTCAAGTGAAAAGGCACAAAATTCAAAAATAGCCTCAGATAACGATTTTCAGTCCAGATAAAAAAAGGGTCAAAGCATATAGCCTTGAACCTTTTTTAGTTGTGAGAAACTGTAGGGGATTAGACTTTCTTGTGGCAGAACCACCAGTCAAAGCATTGAATCTCACCCTTGGCAGCCTTTTCTTTACGCTCGTTTGCAGCGTCGACTGTCTTGACGGGGTGAATGATCACATGATCGTCAATGATGTCATTCTTGGGCCAGTTGGCCGGCATGGCGACATTGTTCTTATCTGAGAATTGCATACCTTCCACAGCTCTGAGAATCTCTTCCATATTGCGACCCAGCTCTTGCGGGTAGTAAAGGATGATGCGGATGTAGCCTTTATCGTCTACGATGAAGACCGCACGCACGGTGTTGCTTCCCTTGCCGGGATGCACCAGGCCGAGCCTTGCGGCTACTGCGCCGGTGTCTGCAATGATGGGGAATTCGATTTCCACATTAATGTTTTCTTTGATCCACTCTTCCCATTTGATGTGTGAAAAGACCTGGTCAATACTCAAGCCGATAAGCTCGGTATTCAGGGCTCTAAACTTGGGATAAAGCTTTTGAAATGCTACAAATTCTGTGGTGCAGACAGGTGTGAAATCAGCCGGGTGGCTAAAGAGCACAAACCATTTGCCTGCCATATCTTCAGGTAGGTTCATCTCACCACGGGTGGTGACAACTTTCATGCTGGGGAATTTGTCGCCCAAGAGGGGCATCGTTGGTTTCTGTATGTTTTCCATTTTGTTCTCCTTGTTTGTTATGTCTATTTATAGAATAATCAAATATGATCGCAGGGCAAATAGATTTTCAATTTACCTTTGAGGTTAAGCAAAGGCTGCACTGTAACGCTATCTTGAAGCCGCACAATACCAAAACTTGCCATGGGATCTGAAGGAATAATGCCACAATTGTCTTATCACTTTGCAGACTAATAAGGACCAAGCAGCCAGTAAATCTGTAACAGATAAAACAGGACCTAAAAAGAGGGGATCCGCTTGATCCCCTCATATCTATAGGTTTTTGCCAAATAGACAAGTCTATTTCATCAAGACCATCTTGTTGGTTTTGCTGTAGTCCCCGGTTTCCAGGCGGTAGTAGTAGATACCGGAGGCAACTCTGCGGTTGCGGCTATCGGTTCCGTTCCAGATCACCCTATGGCTGCCTGCATTGAGGGCGTCATTCACCAGGCTGCGCACCAGCTGTCCTTTGATATTGTAGACGTTCAGCTTCACCTTTCCGGACTTGGCCAGGTCAAAGCTGATCGTGGTGGTGGGGTTGAAAGGATTGGGGTAATTTTGGGCCAGCTTGGTAACCAAGGCGGGGGTTTCATTCTCGTCGTTGGACACATACGGGAAGTAGAATTCCACGATGTTTGTGGGCTCACCTTCGGTATTCAGATACTTGGCGGTGACATAGTATTTATATTCACCGAACATATGCAGAGGAATCTCGTCCACGAATGTGAGAGTGGGCCCACTGGCGGTGACTTCCTGATATTTCATGAAGGGGCCGGTGTCGAAGCGTTTGTAGACATTGTAACCCAAAACCTGGTGCACCGGATCATTGGGCTCCCCCCATGTAAGGAGCACAGTTCCGGTATCGTTGAATACCTCAAACTGCAGCCCTTCCGGAGGAGGCAGGTTGATGAGCGTGAAGTCCTGCTCATAGGAGGGTGCCGCTGGCGAGATGTTGATATTGTTTACAGTGGATGACTGGTGATATGCCAGGGAAGCTGTGATGCTGTGAGTTCCATTGGGCAGATACAGCGTGTAGAAGCCGGTCTCATCCGGGTTGGTTGAATAGAAGGTATTGGCTCTCACGTTTGTCTTGGTAACATCTGCATTGGAAGTGGGATACACGGTTCCCTTGATGTAACCAGTCTTTTGATCCACGCCGCTGAGCTCAAAGTTGTCTATAAACCAGCCTATGGATTCATTGCTTGAGTCTGCGCCGATGCGGAATCTGAACATCACCATCTGGTTTGCATAGCTGCTGAGATCGCAGACTACCTGTTGCCAGATGCTGAGGAAGCCGGAGAAGCCGGATTGGCCTTCCAAGCCCACCAGGCTGTTGTGCGTATAGCCTCCTTGGGGAGTCAGAATTGTCCAGGTGTTTCCATTGTTGGTTGAGATAGCGACATTACCGCCGTCAAAGCCGTTTTCAAATCCATAACGGTGCATGAACTTGAGCTCTGAACCCGTCTGCAACGCATAAACAGGTGTGTAGAGATCCCAGGTAATGGAATCAGGATAGTTTCCACTCAGCGTGGTGGCCCAGAGCTTGGTGCCTGAGAAAGGCGTCATTCCGGGCTGTGTGGGCGTGCCCCAGGTCCAGCCTGTTTCAGAGATGAAGCCACCATTCTCGGTCTCAAAATCGCTGAAGATATTGTTCATATTGAAGGGAACCATGATGGTGGTGCTCATTGGTTGTCCGTTCTCCGAAGACACGTTGAACTGCAATGATTTATAGGCGCTCTGCGGATCGGTGATATTGAACTGCAGATCAAAGACAAACTGTATAATATCGTTGGGGTCTACAGAATCTCTGAAGATCATGGGATCACCGATGAGAATATTGGGATCTGAGGAACTGAGCGTTGCCATCAAGCCCCGGGCTTCAACGGCAGAATTATTCTTCACGTTGATAGCCAGCTTGATGCTCTCCCCGGGCTCGATCACGCCGTCGTAAACTGCATCGGCATCGTTGATCAAAAAGCCCAGATATTCCAGGTGAGAGGCATCCACTCTGAGGCTGAAGGGCCTTGTCCACTCTGCATCCTCCCCATCAAGGATCACCAGGTCAAACTCCAACACGGTGCCATCAGGACAGCTCTCGGAGATAGTGAATGTGAAGGGTGTGCGGTTGTAGCCCGTAGCTTCGCCATCTATGGGATAGTAAGAAGCAGTATCTTGCACCACGGTAACGTAGGGACTGATAGTGGTTAAGGTAGCCCTGAGCTGATCTGCAACGGTGTTGCCGATGTTGCTGAGCTCCACTCCCAATTGGATGGTTTCGCCGGGTTCACACACGCCGTTACCATTTGGATCCACCACGTGTGTTTCACCGATCACCATATGAGGTGCTTCATAGTGGATTGGGACATTGGTGATGTAGAGCGCACGGTTGTTTCCAAGCGGTGAAGCAGCATCGGGATAGGTATTGGCAAAGCTGTATTCCAGGCCAATGTTGCCCAGCTCATTTTGGATGCCTATGGTGGCATAGCGTCCGTGTTTGCCCGGAATTGAGGTCGTTGCGTCTACATTGTTGAAGGTATGATATTGGATCTTGATGGGGCCATCGCCCATGGAACCTGCATGTATGGCAGGATCATATAAGATAACCTGGAATGTTTCGGGCGAACTTCCGTTCGATCCATTACGCATATTGTACCATTCGATGATGAAAGCATGGTTGCCACGATCAAAGTAGGTATAAATTCCGCTGCCGGTATGCGTGGCCAAGTCGTCCCAGAAGGGTGCGATCATGGGGCCGGGAGCCATAGGTCCGGGCAGACGATAGTTTCTAAATGCACCATCTTCGTTTTCTCCAAAGACGAGGAAGCCGTTGGAGCTCACTGTAATCTCGTTGTAAGTGATTCCGTAAAACTGGAAGGGGAAGGGTAGCGTGACTTGGGCCAGAGCTGTGCTGCCCACCTGGTCGCCTTCGTTGTTTGATGCATAGGAGTCTGTGATAGCCAAAGCGGTTCCTGAACCTCCCTCTGCGGGCGCAATTCCCATCCAGTCATAGATGGGGCACTCATCATAGAATACATCTCCATCATCATAGATCACATAGCCGTATTCATCCGGGCCCAGAGGATCGTGCACCGTAACATTGCCCACGGTGAAGGTGAAATAGACCCACTGCACAAATCCGTTGTCATTGTAGAGTTTCATACGCATGGGAATGATCATCCCCGGCAAAACTTTATCTCTGGCATTGAGCCCAAAGGCTTCATTCATGGGCGTAACCTGGACATTCTGAAGCAGGTCGCCATAAAATACGGTGTGAGAACTTGGCACCACCGAGACCAGATCGTTGTCGCTATAAAGCCTGGCATAGACGCCGGTAAGGCCCTGGGCTCCGATATTGCTCACCGTCACTTTCAGGCCTCCTGTTTCACCCGGATCCAGCACGTTGTTTGGGCCGGCATCCACCACCATATAGGTGTGATACATGATCTCGGCGTTGTGAACCAACAGCTGGTCAATCACTTCATATTGGTTGTTTTGGGCATCTGTCAGGTGTAAGGTAAATCTCACATACGTCTCATTGGGGATTTCGCTGGAAATATCCATTACAATGGCAGGACTATTGAAGACCATCTCCCCGGCAGGAATGTTTCCAAAGGTGGCGGTAGAATCCACGATGGTCACATAGGGGCTGTCACAGCTCAGATAGCCACTCACGCCGTTGATTGCTTCTGTCTTGGTGTTGTTGATGCCAAAGGTAAATTCTATCGTCTCACCCGCATTGGCCAATCCATCTGCGTTACCCTGGGAAGCTCCGTCGTTGTCATCATCCACCATGAGCATACCGGGAGTCAAGGTACCGCTACCATCAACGCTGATGGTGATCTGAACGGGCTTGAAGTCGTGTTTGCTGATGGTGAGTACGCAGTCTGTGCTGTCCATCACAGCCGGCAGGGGCAGGGTGACGGCTCCATATTCATCTGTGTAGCCTCTGCTGAGGATGCTGTATCCCTGTGATAGGGTTACGCTGGCTTCAGCTACATGTTCCAGGGCTCCGTTCAGGGCCACCACGTCTATAAGGCGGTCTCCCAGTTTGATGGTAGTGGGAGCGACGGCACTGAAGGTATCCGGGATGCCGCAAAAAACTTCCATGGTGGGGTCGCCCATCAGGTTGAACCAACCAACATGATTCTGGATGGTGGAGGCATAGGATGGACCAAACACATTGCTCATAAAGGTCTTTCCGTTGAGAATAGCTTCGCCCATGGTGCGCATTCCAAAAGAGAAGATGCCGCCATAGGTACCACCGGTAAGTGCGTTGTTGGTAATAGTTTTAGTACTGGAAGTAGACATTCCCGTAGCAGTAACTGCTCCCTTGGGCACGGTTGCCGAACCCAATCTGATAAAAGCTTCCGAGGTGGCAGGACTGGAGCTGCCAAAGTTTCCGCTGCTACAGGTGGGAATAACGGCGTGCAGCAATTTGAAGCTATTGGAGAGTGATTCGCTGGGGCTCCAGCCGCTCATATTGATCCAACCACGATAGGTGAAGAAGGCCACTCCATTATTGATAGCTTGGTTCATGCTGGAGGGAGAAGGATCGCTGCCATAGAGCTCGGTAAAAGTATAATCAGGATTGATCCTGAGTGCAATTTGCTTGATGTACTTGTTTACATATACACAGCTGATGCCGCTGGGGCTGGTGTCCCCCACCAAAAGCATCCTGTTCAGCCAATCTGCAGTATTGATGTTCAGGTCTCTCTCATAGAGATAGATCTTGGCAAAAAGAGTCTGCAATTGGGAAAAGTTCTCCACAGAAATACGACCGATCATCACATCGCCCACCTGGTCGTTACCGGCCAAATGTGTGTAGTTGTAGTCCGTCACTCCATGACCTTGTGAAAAGCATGGGACAGTGTATGAGCCCTGGGTATCTCCCAAGAGAATTATATAGTCTGGGCGGGTGAGCGGGTTATCGTATCTGGCCTGGATGTAGTTTTTGATGGTAGTGGTTGAGCTGCCAGCCTCGCTTGAGGCGGTGCTGGCCAAGTCAACATCTGCACCCTTCTGCCTCTTCCAAAGCACAAAGTTGTTGAGTGCATTTTGGAAGCTTTGATCATGGTTGCTGCCACCGTAGATAAGCAGATAGCGGGGTGGCTGGTTTTCATGCACCATGTAGCGATAGTCGGCAAAGTTGTGGATATTGGCTTCGTAAATCTTTTGGAATGCAGGTGAATAGCCTGTGAACTCGCCGTCCATTTCGTTTACACTGGGTTGATCTGCGAAGTCCAGCACAAACTCCATGCTCTCGTTCACAGTCAGCTCTTGCGTGCTTGCGTTGTAGCTGAAAGGATTTACTTGGATGCTCACTAACCTGAAATCTCTGAGGATGTAAGGCTCGCCACACACCAGGGAGCTTTGGGGATAGAGAGTGTTGCTTTGATAAAAATCAGCATCAAACACAAAACCCTTGGGATTCTCATCGGCCATCCCCTCTTGGACAGGGTAAGCGTTGATGTTGCTGATCACCTGTGTCTGAGTGCTGGACAAGCTAAGCTGTGGTGCACCCCGACGTGGAATGGCAAGAGTGAGCGTTAAAAAAGGAAGTTGTGGCAGACCATCGTCCATAGTGTGTCCAGCATCCTTGATGTGGACTTTTTGGAACTGAGTGTCGCCTACTGTGATGTTTTCAAGTGTGTAATCAGGCAGGGTGAAACGGATATTCATCTGGCCTGAACTATTGTTGGTGACCTTAAAGGCCGAACTGTGGTCGATAGGGACATAGTCATTGATTGCAGCAAAAGCAGAACCCAAGATCAATGCCACCACGATTAACAGTATGTGTTTTTTCATTGATGTTTCCTCTGTTCTCCAGGTTTGGTCTTTTTTACTTATATATGATGCAATTATCATTCCAATTGCATAAGATACTACGGATGTATGCTGGCACGAGAATGAAGCCTGTAGCCAAACGTTTCATACTAAAGCAGTTGCACTTGTCATAAATCTGGGTATTCCCCATTCTTTACACCACGCCCAAGATCCTCATCATAAATCTCACCGGCGGGAATACCAGCTTGCCGATGATATTTAAGCCCAGGAAATTGGAAACCACGATGATGATAAACAGGGCTATCATGCCCTTTCTTTCCTGATAGGTCCACTTCAGATAGGCCTCGTCTGTCAAAAACATCCCCAGCACCTTGGAGCCATCCAAAGGTGGGATGGGGATGAGGTTGAAGAAGGCAAGCAGGAAGTTTAGGAAGATCACATTCACGCAGATCTGGCTCACGATATAGGTGCCGGCACTAAGGTGGTAAAACAGCGCAAACACAATGCCGATGAGGATGTTGCAAAGTGGCCCGGCAAGTGCGGTCAGCCCCGTATCCCTCTTATAGTTTTTAAAGTTGTAGGGATTGATGGGGATAGGTTTGGCATAGCCCCACATAAAACCGAGGGTAAAGTACATCAGCAACGGCAGGATAACCGTGCCAAACCAGTCAATATGTTTGAGGGGATTGAGGCTGAGGCGTCCATGCCTCTTGGCCGTGTCATCTCCCAACCACTTAGCTACCACAGCGTGACTGATCTCGTGTAAGATAATGCTATAAAACACGATGATGATCATCACCGTGGTGATGGTTCCACGCATAAGCTTCAGCTGTAATTCTACGCTCATTATGCCTTTACCAGCCTAAGATATCTTCTCTTGCCGGCCCGGATGATGGCCTCGTCTTCAAAGTTCAGGACGTGATCCCAAGCCTCAATCCTGTCGCCATCAACACTCACGCCTCCACCTTGGATCAAGCGCTTGGCCTCGCCTTGCGAATTGCACAAGCCGCTATCCACCAAGATGTTGGTGAGCCTGTATTCACCGCTGGCCAAAGCAAATTCCGGCATATCTTCCGGAACTTCGCGCTGTGAAAACTGACGGTCGAAAGCCTCTGCAGCCTCATCTGCCTCAGCATCGCTGTGGTAATAGCTCACAATCCTATGTGCCAAGCGCTTCTTGATTATCATGGGGTTGATGCCCCGCTTCAGCTCGGCCTCCACCTCCTTGATCTCATCTTCCAGTGCGAAGGCGGCGTAGTTATAATAGTTGATTATCAGGCTGTCTGGAATGGACATCACCTTGCCATACTTATCGTTTGGTGTATCAAAGACGGCGATGTAGTTGTTCAAGGATTTGCCCATCTTATTCACTCCGTCCGTGCCGGTGAGGATGGGCGAAAGCACCGCCACCTGCTGTTCCTGGCCAAAATAGCGCTGCATATCACGGCCACAGAGGATATTGAACTTCTGCTCTGTAGCGCCCAGCTCCACGTCGCTCTCAACCGCCACCGAATCATAGCTCTGCAGAATGGGATACATCAGCTCGTGCATACCCAGGCTCAAGCCTTGTTCATAGCGGTTGCGGAAGGTGTCGTGCGCCATAAACTGCGCCAGTGTGAACTTGCCCAGCAACTGCAGCACATCATGCAGAGTCATGCCGCCAAACCATTCCGTCTGATAGCGAACTTCTGTCTGCTCAGGGATCAGTATAGTGTAAAGCTGCTCCATATAACGCTCGCTGTTGTACATGATCTCTTCATGTGTGAGCGGAGGACGCGTCTCGTCTCTGCCGGTGGGATCACCAATCTGGGCGGTAAAGTCACCAATAATGATCACGCCCTGATGACCCAAGTCCTGAAAATCTCTCATTTTGCGGATGGGCACCAAATGCCCCAAATGCAAATCGTAACCCGTGGGATCGATGCCAAGCTTGATCCGCAAGGGCTTGCCTGTCTTTTCGCTCTTCTCAAGCTTGGCGATGAGACCATCCATGGGGACAATCTCTTCCACCGCACGCTTGAGCAGCTTTATTTCTTTTTCAAAACGCATTGCTGTTTCCTGTCTTGTATTTGAATTGTCTTTTGGGATTCACCAAATCTTCAAGGCCCTATTTTGTCAAGGAAATCAAAGTGACAGTGCCTCGGATACTGGAAAACCCAAACTGACAGGGATGAGTTTGGTGTGAATATAAAAACAGGATTTAACAGCCTGATAAAGGTACTGTTAAATCCTGACATATATTATAAAGACCTTGATGAGCTATTTAGACAACATCACTCTGCGCGTGTTGCTCTTCCCATCTGCCGTAAACTTGATTAGATAAACACCGCTGCTGAGCTGTGGTTCCCAGGTATATCTGTGGAAACCGCCAGCTTGGTTGCGCAGGGTAATCTGATCCACTAATTGCCCTTTAAGATTGTAGACTTTGAAACCCACATCCGATCCCTCTTCCAGATAATACTCAAGCTGAGTGCTGGGATTGAAGGGATTGGGGTAGTTGCGCATAAAGCCGGTCTTGAGCGGGATGTCCGGGCTGTGGTTACCTCCACCATTCAACGTCACTTGCGCCATAGCGGGGCCGTGCAGTTCGATCTCGCCTGCAAAAGAGACGTCCTGCAACCAATAGTAGTAGACTCCATCATCGTTGAGGCTATCATCCTTATAACTATAGACGGCTCCCTGCGAACTATTTGTCGCAACAATCAGGCTTGAAATCACCGTGGCGCTGGTAGCATCCGGCTCCGTCGATCTTAAGATATAAAAGCCAAGGTTATTGGTCTCGGTCTGCGTCTCCCACTGCATCGTCACACTATCGAAGCCATTAAATACCGCATTGAAATAGCTCAGTGTGACGGGAAGGGTCTCGCCACCTCTCACCCAGCCCCACTCGGTATTGGGATCGGTGTTGGCAGAAGGCGATACACTGCCTGAAATTTCCAAAGGCTGGAAGTCAGGACACAGGTCCAACCCTCTGTCGTTGAGAATGATGAGATCATGAACCCTGTGTTGCGTGGGATCAAGATCTGTAAAAAAACAGCCACTGAATTGCACGCGATTTGAACTGGCGTCTTGATAACTGTCTCCATCGAAGTGATAATTAGCACCGCTGGAGTAATCAGCACTATTGGTTTGGATAGCCCCATATCCTATCCTGTAGCCGTTTCCATTGGGATGAGAATATGAGGATATTCCATCTTCATGGCCGATAATGAGTGTAGCTCCACTCTCTAAGATAAACTCAGACACCCCTTTGTCGCTGTCCAGATCAGATGTGATCGTATGGTTTTTCAGATCAAGCGTGGAGCCGCTGGCCACTCTCACCAGAGGGTAGCCCTGCAATATACTTCTGTCACCTTGGATGGTTAGATCTTTGGTTAGTGTGAGTTTGTGCCCGCTCTCGACAATCAATTTAAAAATCGGTACTCGGATATCTCCAAGAATCTGATCCGTATTACCATCATAAATGTAGGTGCATTCATACACCTCGTGAGTACCGGTCAACTGAAAGGCCTCATCTCTGCCA
>JGI24709J26583_10003675_pt1 | contig 11927 bp, 13 predicted proteins | sample BioPla2DNA1_FD_26583 | JGI IMG/M metagenome (IMG submission 26583) | reverse complement strand
GCACATTGCGCCACAGGGCGGGTCCGTGGCGGCACCCTACACCCCTACAAATTAAATACAGACAGTGCAAAGATACAACCATGGATCTCCCGGAATTCCTTGTGGTCTTCTGCACGGCCCCGGTTGAAGAGGCGAAGACGATTGCAGAGGCGATCGTCGATGCCCGACTGGCTGCCTGCGCAAACATCACCGGTGTGCAGTCCTGCTACTGGTGGGGAGGGGCGGTCACCAGAGGATCCGAACAGCTCCTGATCATCAAGACACAGCGCCGCCTGCTCGACCAGCTCATCTCCAAGATCGAGGAACTCCATAGCTACGAGGTCCCCGAGATCATCGCCATACCCATCATCGGCGGCTACGCCCCATACCTCGACTGGATCAGGGAGGAGACGGCCTGATGGAGATCGTCTGCCGTGACGGGATCCAGGTCACAGGCGACGGTGTGCGTGAGGTCCACGACAGCATCATCGTTGAGGACTGCATCGGACTCTTCCTGAACGGCGAGTACCTTACGACCCTGGTGGCGTGTCTCGACCGTCTCGCCGACCTGGGGGCCGGATTTGTCATCTGTGAAGGGCTGGCCGACGAGATCACCTCGGTGGATGTCTCAGGGAGGGATATCTACGTCACCGCCCCGGTCGCAAAGGACCTCCGCCTCGGGGTGGAGTCGTCAGGGGGGTACCGGGTGCTCGGCGAGCCGAAAGCGGTCTCCTCGTCGATCATCGCCACGGCAGACGATATCCGAGCGGTGACGGCCGCGATCGAATCCGAGACCTGGCGGAAGACCGGCGGCGTCCACTGTTCGGTCCTCTTCTGCGACGGCGAGTTCATCACCCGTGCCTGTGACATCGGCAGGCACAACACCGTCGATAAAGTCGTGGGCTACGCGGCTCTCCGGGGGATTGATCTATCAGGGTGCGTTCTCGGGTGCACCGGCAGGCAACCGTCGGGGATGGTGGCAAAGGCGGCGAACGCCGGGATCCCTATCGTCGCATCCCGCGCCGCCTCGACCGACGAGGGTATCCTCACGGCGGAACGGGCAGGCCTCACCCTGATCTGCTTCTCGCGGGGGGAGCGGTTCACCATCTACACACACCCGGAACGGGTGCCTGATGTCTACTCGCAGGTTGGGAGGGTCTGATCGTGAGCGAGAGGACCGCGCTGCTCCTGCTCGGGTGCCCGCAGGTTCCCGTCCAGACGAGTATGGCGCTCTACCTGGTGCATATGCTGAGGCAGCAGGGCATCAGATCGGTGGTCGCCGGGACGCCGGCGGCTCGAAGGTTGCTGGAGGTGGCCGATCCTGGCCGGCACTACCTGGGCGAGGTGGTCGGCCTCGATGGTGTGATCGATGAGATCACCGGGAAGGTGCGGGACTTTGATCTCTGTTTCGTCTTCATCCACAACGATTCAGGGATCGCCTACGCAGGGACGATGGCCTACATATCCCGGGCGCGGTTGTATGCGCTCCTCTATGGGGAGGCTGCAGAGGATCTTGCCGGTGAGATTGAGTTTCCCTGTGAGGTCGTTGCGGCACGGGCCGTTCATAGCCCCATGCCGTTGAAACGCAGGCTTGACGAGGTGATGCAATGGGCGGCTGCATCGATGCGCTGAAGCCCGAGATCATACTCGCACGATCCTCCTTCCGGGAGGCTCGGGAGTACATCAAGAAGAACATCCGGGAGTACCACGAGGTCGAGCCGGGCTACAGGATATTTGATGTCCATATCATCGGGGTCCCACCGCTCTACATCGGCGTGGAGGGCGAGCACGTCATCTTCCCCTACACCAAGCCCTGCCACGGGACGTTCGTGGTGAAGATCCCGGGCGGTGCCGAGATCGCACGATTGCGAGAGAGGAAGTAGTCACCGCGTATAAGGAGAGGGTGGCTCGCCCGTATCCCATGGCGATGAACAGCCTCTCTCATCCCCAGAACATCTCCCCGGTGCCGGGAAGCGCTTCATGGAAGAGGTGTGACAATGAACGAACCGTTGAGTGTGCTGCTGATCGGGAAGAGTCCCGGCAACCTCGAAGGGATGCTCCGCGAGTGCGGGCGCACGATCAGACTGCTACACTGCAGACATCCTGAAGATGGGCTCGATCGGGTATCGGAAGGAGGGATCGATGCTGTGCTCCTCGATCTCGAGGACGGGCAGGGTATAGCGATCGTTGACCATCTGCGGCGGACGGCGCCCGGCGTTCCGGTCATCGTGCTCACCGCGACCGGGGAAGATCCCGCCGTGCTCCATGCGGCGCAGGATCACCTGGCCCGGGAGNGGATCAACGCTGAACTGCTCTACCGGGCGATCCGGTGCGCCCTCGAACGGGCGCGGGCAGAGACCGCGCTCCGGCATACAGGGGCGACGTACCGCAAGCTGGTTGAGAACCTCAACGAAGGTGTCATCGCCGTGGATGAGGCCGGCCTCATAACCTTCGCCAACCCGCGCATGGGGGAGATCCTCGGCTACCCTGCGGAGCGTCTGGTCGGACGACCGGTTGCAGGGTTCTTCGACGCTCCCGACAGGGTGAGATCCGCGTCAAAGAACCTGTTCTGCCGGGAGACTGACCGGAGGCAGGAGTTCGAACTGGACCTTCGCCACAGCGGCGGTGGGCGGGTCCATGCGCTCATGGTCACATCGCCGGCCACCGATGAGTCCGGTAGGTTTTGCGGCTCGATCGTCGGCGTTCTGGATATAACCGAGCGAAAGCGGGCGGAAGAGGAGCTCCGGAACCGGAATGAGCAGCTCATGATCCTCAACCAGATCATCAGTGTCTCCGCAACCTCCCTCTCTCTCGCCGAACTCCTGGAGGAGTCGCTGGAGAAAGTGCTTGAGCTGATGGGGTTTCATGTCGGCATCGTCTACATGCTCGACGCCGACCGGAGATTGGCCCGGGCACAGCACCAGAGGGGCGTGCCATCATCATACATATCCAAAGGCCGCACGATCAAGATCCACCACTGGCCGTTTAACTTCATATTTGTCGCCGGTCAACCCCGCTACATAGAGCACCGGCCAGACCTCAACTCCATCGAGGCGGGTATACTCAGGGAGCTCGACGTCTCAGCGCTCGCCTGTATCCCGCTCATCGCAGAATCTGTCGTCGTCGGGGCGGTCTACACCGGAAGTCGGTCGAAAAAGTCTTTTTCACGTGAAGAACAGACGTTACTTGAGATGATCGGCAAAGAGATCGGGTCGGGTATCCTGAAGGGCATGCTCCACAAGAGGTTGGAGGCGGCAAACCGGGAGGCGAACCTCTACCTGGACATCATGACGCACGATATCAGGAACACCGAGAACGTCTCGGGCCTCTACGCCGGCCTCCTCATCGAGATGCTGGAGGGAGAGGCTGCCCTGTATGCGCAAAAGATCGAAGAGAGCATCCTCAGGAGCAAGGAGATCCTGAGAAACGTCACCACGATCCGCCGTATCCATCACGAGGCGCCCGACGCCAGGCCGATCGATCTCGACGCCGTCATCAGAGGGGAGATCGCCGATTTCCCCGATACCGCGATAGAGCTCTGGGGTGCGCCCCGCCGGGTCTGGGCTGACGACCTCCTCCCTGAGGTCTTTTCAAACCTGATCCGCAACGCCGTCAAGTTAGGGGGTCCGGGAACCGCGATCACCGTCCGGGTGGAAGAGTATGGTGATGAGAACATACTGATCTCCATCGAGGATACCGGACCGGGCATACCTGATCCCCTGAAGGGGTCAATTCTCCACCGGTTTGAGCGGGGATGGATCGAAGGATGCGGTGACGGGCTCGGGCTCTTCGTCGTCTGGACGCTCATCGAGCGTTACGGCGGCACGCTCCGGGTGGAGGACCGGGTGGAAGGGCGGCCGGATCTCGGTGCAGCGTTCAGGTTCACCCTTCGTGAGGTGCTCCCCTCCGGGAGCGATGGAGGCGGGGGCAGGTACCCGGTCGAGGAGGAGTGCGAGTGAGCGCTATCCCGGCCGCCGCGGCAGGGGGCCGATACCCTGCACTGATATCAGAAGATTTATAGGTTCTGGTTCAGCATGTATCGACGTGGCATCTGCATCCGTCCGGGTTACTCAGTTCTTCGCGGCGATCGTGGTCTGCCTGCTTGCCGGGCTGATTGGGTCAATCTTTACGGCGCCGGCCGTCCCCACCTGGTATGCCACGCTTACAAAACCTGCTCTGACCCCTCCGGCATGGCTCTTTGGCCCCGTCTGGACGGTGCTCTTCATCCTTATGGGTATAGCGCTCTACCTCGTCTGGAGGAAGGGGTGGGAGCAGAAGGNCGTGCAGGTCGCGACGGCGATATTTGCCGTCCAGCTGGNCCTCAACGTCCTCTGGTCCTACTTCTTCTTCGGACTGCAGGTCCCGTTCCTCGCTCTCATCGAGATCGTCCTCCTCTGGGTTGCAGTCTGCATAACGATCGGCGCCTTCTACCGGATATCGATACCGGCGACGGCATTGCTCCTGCCCTACCTTCTCTGGGTGACCTTTGCGGCTTACCTCACCTACGGTATCTACACCCTGAACCCTCTTTAGGGTACGTCCTCGATGTTCCGCCAGACGTGGGCGAACCGCTGGAGGGCAGTGTAGTGTCCGAAGATTCCGAATAGTACGAGGAGCCAACCGAGNTAGTTTAGACCGTAGATCTCCCCGGGGATCAGGACCGTGAGTGCNCCTGCGATCATGACCANCACCANGCGATCCGCCCGGCCGAGGATNCCCCCGTAGTACCTGCCGACNCCGACGGCCTGCGCCTGGGTGCCGATGTACGACGACATGAGGACCCCGGTCAGGGCGAAGACGCCGATCGGCCAGGATGCGGCTCCGCCTGCAAAGATACCGGTGATGATGAAGATATCAGCATAACGGTCGATGACGTGATCCAGGAAATCCCCGCGAGGGCTTGCCACCCCCATATCCCGGGCGAGTGCTCCGTCGAGCGCGTCGAATATGGCGTTGAGGGCGACCATGATGACGGCGAACACGATGCTGCCGGCGTAGAACGCGACACCCGCAAGTATCGATACAAAAAGCGATGCAACGGAGAGCTCGTTTGGAGTGACCCCGAGCTTCCGGGTCAGGGTCACCACGGGCTGGGCTATGCCCTGCATATGCGGTCTGAGCTGGTCCAGTGTCATGCGGTACGGTCCAGGTAGTCGGTCCAGTCGATGGATCCGTAGGATGATAGCAGCTCCCCCCGGATAAACTGCTCGATCAGGTCGGCACATTCGCCGATGGGGAGAGCGGTCGTGTCCACTTCAAAGACCTGCTCACCCGGGTGCTCCTCGAGTGTCTCGATCAGGATGATGTCAAGGGCCTCCGCCTCGACGTTCTCCCGGACCTTTTCGGGGGGATACCCCCTGGGGGACAGGCGCGCCCTCAGGACGTCGGGGCGGCACCTGAGCACCACCACCCTATCGCAGGGGAGATAGTGGGCAAGGTGCCCCTCGATGATACCGTCGAAGGGCTCAAACTCGTCCACCCACCGCTCAACGTCCACCACCAGCGTCTGGCGTCGGCGGTCCTCCTCGATGATGTAGGACCGCACCGTATCGATCAGGTGGACAACCCGGTAGCCCCGCCGCTCGAGCTCGGCCGCGACGGATGTCTTGCCGGTGCCGGGGGTCCCGGTGATGCCCACCATCATAGGTCTCTGATCACCTCGAGGAATCGTTCGTTCTCCCAATCTTCGCCGATACTCACCCTGATGTAGTGGTTATCGAGCCCGGGGAAGGAGGTGCAGGACCGGACGAGGACGCCCCCAGCCGCAAGCCGCTCCATCGCCTCATCGCCGGTATGGGGTGAGACGTCGATCATGACGAAGTTTGCGTCCGAGGGGAACGTGCGAAACGGTATCTCCTCAAGGAACCGATCTCTCCAGAGACAGACGTGGTTGCATGCCTCACGCACCAGATCATGGTCGGCAAGAGCTCCGATCGCCGCCGCGAGGGAGACCGAGTTCAAGGCGAACGGTGTCGCCGCCCGGTGGTAGAAAGGTTCCAGCCATGCCGGGACGAAGGCGTAGCCGACCCGGAGCCCGGCGAGGGCGAAGACCTTGGACATCGTCCGGCCGAGTATCAGGTTCTCGTGTCGCCGCATCAGAGGCCGGTAGTCGATATCCGAGAACTCGATGTAGGCGTTGTCGAGGAAGAGCACCCCGTCCATCCCCTCGAGGATCTCCTCGACCGTGTCAGGCGGAACCGAGTTTCCGGTGGGGTTGTTCGGGGAACAGAGGAAAGCCAGTTTTGCATCCCGCGAGGCCTCGATGAAGGTTGCTATGTCGACCGAGAAGTCCTCACGGCGGGGTACCTTCACAACCCGGGCACCGTATGTCGCGGTCGCAAGCCCGTAGAAGGAGAAGGTCGGGGTCGAGACGACCACCGTCTCCCCCGGTTCGATGAGCGTCCGGATCACGGTCTCGATGACGCCGTCCATCCCCGCGCCGGTGACGAACAGGTAGTCGCCGTGGTAGCGGCGGAGTGCCTCGATGAGCGGTGATGCCCGCACGTCCGGGTAGCGGTTCACCGCCCGGAGCGCTCTGCTCGCTGCCTCGATCGCAGCCGGTGAGGGGGGATGGGGGTTTTCGTTGCTTGCGAGCCGGGCTACCTGGTCGATGCCGTGCTCCTGCGCGACATCCTCCGCCGACTTCGCGTAGGAGTAGCCCGCTGCACCCACGTAGCACGCCCTAACCAAGTGCTGCATTGACGACATCGATGGTTGTGTCGATCTCCTCATCTGTGATCACGAGCGGCGGGATCAGTCGGAGATTTCCGTCGGCAGCACAGTTTACGAGCACGCCGGCCTCAGCGCAGGCCTGTTGCACCTCNGGACACCGGTCACCGACCGACATACCGATGAGCAGNCCGCGGCCCCGGGGGTTGTGGCGAGAAAGTCCCTTGATGAACCGTTCGCCCTTTGCAGGGATATCGGGGAGGATCTCCGCGATGACGTCGATCGTGGCGAGCGCCGCAGCACAGGCGATCGGGCCGCCAGCNAACGTGCTCCCATGCTCGCTCCGCTCAAACTCAAGTCCTTCTCGGGCTACGAGTGCACCGATGGGAAACCCGCTCGCAAGNCCTTTCGCAAGGGTGACGATATCGGGTGTGACGNCGGTATGCTGGATACCAAGCCATTTCCCGGTCCGACCCATGCCGGTCTGCACCTCATCGACGATCATGAGTGCGCCGGTATCGTCGCAGATNTCCCGTACGCCACGGAGGAAGTCGGCCGGCGGGATCAGGACGCCGGCTTCACCCTGGATCGGTTCGATGAATATACCNGCGGTATCCTTATCGACGGCCTCAGCAAGGGCATCCAGGTCGCCGTAGTCTGTGAAGGTGCAGGCNGGCGAGAGCGGTTCAAACGGCTCGCGGATCGCAGGTTTATGGGTGACGGCGAGCGACCCGCAGGTCCTGCCGTGGAATCCGTGAACGAACGCGACAAATTTCTTCCTCCCTGTCCGGACGCGGGCGAGCTTTATTGCGCCCTCGTTTGCCTCTGCGCCGGAGTTTGAGAAGAACGCCTTCGAGAGTCCTGTGATCTCGACAAGCCTCTCCGCAAGCTCTGCCTGGCCTGGCACATAGTAGAGGTTTGAACAGTGGATCAGCTGGCTGGCCTGGTTGCAGATGGCCTCCACCACCGCAGGGTGGCAGTGGCCGGTGCTGCAGACCGCAATGCCTGCCACGCAGTCGATGTACTCCCGCCCCTGGTCATCCCAGACGCGTGACCCCGCACCACGGACGATCTTCAGCGTCCGGCCGAATGCGGGCATGAAATAACGTGCATCAAGCACCCGTGAATCTGTGGTCATGTCTCTCACTCATACTCAATCGTCGCCGGGGGTTTTGGGGTGACGTCGTAGACCACCCGGGCGACTTCGGGGATCTCGGAGGTGATCCGGGAGGCNATCCGGGTGAGGGTCTCGNGGGGGAGGAGGAGCGGGTCGGCGGTCATGCCGTCCCGGGAGTCGACGGCCCGGACCGCGACGATCCAGCCNTGCAGCCTTGCGTCGCCCTTCATCCCGGTCCCAAGACCGAGGAGCGCGGCAAANCACTGCCAGGGTCGGAACTCTTCGACAAGGCACTCCTCGACGATGGCNTTNGCTTCCCGGACGATAGCGACCTTCTCCCTCGTCACCTCNCCGAGTATCCTGACGGCGAGTCCCGGCCCGGGGAANGGCATCCGGTGTTGAAGCTCCGCCGGGAGACCGAGACCGCCGGCAACCTCGCGGACCTCGTCCTTNTAGAGGTCGGCGAGCGGCTCGATGATGCCCGCAAACTCGATATCTAGCGGCATGCCCCCCACATTGTGGTGGCTCTTTATGCCCCCTTCGCTCTCGACGCGATCCGGGTAGATGGTCCCCTGAAGGAGCATCGTCGCTCCCGTCCGCTTCGCCTCCCGCTCGAAGATCCGGATGAACCTCTCACCGATGGCTTTCCGCTTCTCCTCGGGATCGGTGATACCTTTGAGCGCCTCGAAGAACTCGTCCCCTGCGTCGATGATGCGGAGGTCGATGTCCGGGAAGAGAGATCGTATCAGATCCGTCTCTCCTTTGCGCATCAGACCGGTATCGACGTATATCGGGACGAGCGCATCACCGATGGCGCGGGCGGCGAGTGCCGCGCAGACCGATGAGTCCACGCCGCCGGAGAGAGCCATGACGACCTTCTCTTTGCCGGAAGCGTCCCGTATCCGCCGGATCGTCTCATCGATGAACCTCTCGACATCCACCATTCTGCTACCTCACCGGGCCCCCTGAGGACGTCGTCTTATTTCTCTTGCATGCCGCCACAAAACCGACGTAGGGCGGGGAGGGGTTCGTCGGGCTCGATCGGAACTCGGGGTGGAACTGTGTGGCGAGGTAGAAGGGGTGATCCGGGAGTTCGCAGACTTCCACCCGGTCCTCACAGAACCCTGTGAAGGTGAGACCGCCACCCTCAAGATCACCGATGAACTCCGGATTTACCTCGTAGCGGTGGCGGTGCCGTTCCACGGTTGCGGCCGTGCCGTAGAGATCGGCGATCATTGTGCCCTCCCGGAGGGTGACGGTGAAGTTCCCAAGGCGCATCGTCCCGCCGAGGTTGGAGACGCCCTCCAGCCCGGGGATGATGGTGACGACGTGCGTCCCGTCACCGACCTCCTCGCTGGTGGCGTCGGGGATGCCGAGGACATGCCGCGCGTACTCCACCACCGAGAGCTGGAAGCCGAGGCAGAGGCCGAGGTAAGGCTTCTGGTTCTCCCGCGCGTACCGGATGGCCCGGATCTTGCCTTCGATGCCGCGCTTGCCAAACCCGCCCGGGATCAGGATGCCGTCGACATCGGCGAGGTCTCTGAGGGTGAACGCCTCCGCATCCAGCCACCGGATGTTCACCTCGGTGGAGAGAGCCCTCCCGGCATGTTTGAGCGATTCTTTGGTGGACATGTAGACGTCCTCGATCCCGTACTTGCTGACGATCGCAACCGTCACCCGGTTCGTATACTCCTGCGAGACGACCCGGTACCACGCGGGATCCGGATCCCGGTTCTCTATCCCGAGGTAGTTGCAGACGACCTCCGCGATCCCCTCTTTCTCCAGTTCCACCGGGATCTGGTAGATGTCGGGGACGTCTTTTGCGGAGATCACGGCCTTTGTCGGGACATCGGTGAAGGCTGAGATCTTCTTCTTCGTCTGCGGGCCGATCACCTCACCGCTCCTGCCCACGATGATGTCAGGCTGCAGACCGAGCTCCCGGAGGGCCTTGACCGAGTGCTGTGTCGGTTTGGTCTTGAGATCGCCCATGGCATCCACCGGGACCAGGGTGACGTGGATCAGGACCATATCCTGAGGTGCAAGATCGGCATGCATCTGGCGGATCGCTTCTAAAAACGGCATGCTCTCGATGTCCCCGACCGTGCCGCCGACCTCCACCAGGCAGATCTCCGCCGTCCTGCCGCCATTGATCTCCTCCCGTGCCGCGCGGCTGATCCGGTGTCGGATCTCGTCGGTGATGTGAGGTATGATCTGGACGGTCGCGCCGAGGAAGTCTCCGCGCCGCTCTTTTTCNATGACACTCCGGTAGACCTTCCCGGTCGTGATGTTGTGGATGGATTTGAGGTTGATNTCCAGGAATCGTTCATAGTTTCCGAGATCGAGGTCGACCTCCGCGCCGTCGGAGAGGACAAAGACCTCNCCGTGCTGGGCTGGGTTCATGGTGCCGGCATCGATGTTCAGGTATGGGTCGATCTTGACCGCCGTCACCTCGTAGCCGCGATTCTTTAAGAGGCGGCCGATGGATGCGGTGGTGATGCCTTTCCCAAGTCCGCTCATGACGCCGCCGGTTACAACGATATACTTCAAGGTCTCGTTCCCCTCCGGTTGTTCCAGAGTATCTACCTCATGTATGTGATCTTCGATATTGAGAATGTATTGATGCGGGAGCCCTGCAAGAACCGACAGAGATGATCCTTGCGCGACCTCTGCCCGGGCACTACCGTGCGATGATCGTGAAGGAGGCCGACGTCCGGGAGAGGAGCGTGCCGTCTCCCGCTGCCCTGACCTCCCCTTCCGTGAATGCCACCCGGCGCCCCCTCCGGGTGACCCTGCCTATGGCGGCTATGGTCCCGGTGTTGGCGCCTTTCATGAAACTGGTGTGTTCGTCGATCGTCGCGATGAATTCATGATCGACGAGGAGGGTGTAGAGCGCTAATGCGCACGCCTCGTCTGCAAGCGCCACGTAGATTCCACCCTGGAGCCAGCCCGCGCCGTTGAGCATGTCCGGCCGGATCTCCATGCTGAGGCGCGCCCGCCCGTCTCCGAACCCGTCCACCTCAATCCCCATCAGCGTGAAGAAGGGGTTGGCGTCCCTCCCGATCCGATGTATGTCGTCGATGTAACTCACGCGCTTCACACCTTCCTGCAGGGACTTTTGAGATCGAGAGGGATAAGCGTTCTGGATGGTGTTTGAGGGGGATCTCGATACGGTTGTTGCAGGGCTCCTGGAGCGCTGGAGCACAGTTCACTCTCTTCCGCGACAAAAACCCGGAAGGGAAGGGAAAATTCTCCGACCTTAAGGAACATCGCCCTGCTCCCTGGCAACCGGCACTTCCTCTCCCTCGATCAGCATAGCTCTATACATTCGGAGATTGCTTCGGTTCGCCAGATGCAACCGCATGGGCGCCCTGATGGGCAGGGAGGGTGTGGATTGAAAGAAATATAACTGTACCACACAATACTGCGTACGTCATGCGGTCACACCCTCCATGGATGTGAGGGATTGAAATCTGCGGCGCACAAGAGATAGAACAAACCACAGGGAGGCGTGATACAATTCTGATACATCCGGAGCGATGTCCGGCAGTCCTTGTCCATGGGTGGAGGAGCCATCCCGGCATCTGGAACCGCCTCACCCCCGGGCTCTCAGACACCGCGGTGCCCTACTGGAACTTTGACCACACCGCGATGCATGACGCCGGGACAGAAGCGATAGCCATCGCCCTCCAGGACTACATACACGCAAAGCGCCGGGAGACCGGATACAGTGGCCCGGTCGACCTTGTCTGCCACTCGATGGGAACCTGCATCGCCCGTTACCTGCTCGAGGTCATCGACGGCGGTGCACAGGAGGAGCAGGTCAGGCTGCTCGTCGGGATCGGCCCGCCGAACAATGGCTCATCGATGGCCGAACTCTTCAACGACCCTGATCGGGGGCCTGAAGTGATCCAGGGCCTTGCGGGAGTCTTCGTTCCACGGGACTACGATCCCGCCGACGACACCATCGTCCAGGAGTTCCGGCCCGGGAGCGGGACCGTCGCGGCACTCAGAGCCGCAGGCACCCGCAACGATATCACCTACCGGATCATCCTGACCGCAAACCTCACCGCGACACCGGCGTTCTTCCCGGTCTTCGACGGCAGGACATGGGAACTCTCCCCGGACGGAGAGTGGCGGACGACGTACGCCGGCGACGGCATCG
>JGI24709J26583_10003668_pt1 | contig 11943 bp, 9 predicted proteins | sample BioPla2DNA1_FD_26583 | JGI IMG/M metagenome (IMG submission 26583) | reverse complement strand
TAGAAAAACTGCTATCTGAAAGGAGACCGATCTGCATTGACAATATTGAGCCAAAAGCCATTTATTCAGATTTTGAAATTGAAAGAATCAAAGGAGATAATGTTTATTTTAAATCAGGAAATGTCTTTAAGGGGCCGAATATATCAAAAATACTTAAAGGCTCCAGGACGGCTATTATCTTTATGACAACTCTCGGAAACAGGATAGACGATATAATAAAAAACATAAGTGACAGCGGAGACCTGCTTGCTACAATAGTCATGGATGCAGTGACTACTGAATTACTTGCAGTTTTGGGGAGCCATGTCGCTGAGATAATAAAGAAAGACGGGATCAGGAAAGAAGGATGGGGTTCGACCTGCAATTATTCCCCGGGACAGTATAAGTGGACTATAGAAGAGCAGTCGGAAATATTTTCAATGATAGATGGCGGCAAAATAGGAGTACGGCTAAACGAAAACTACCTTATGATCCCTTTCAAATCATCTTCAGGTGTATATGGATTCGGACCGGCAGATGAAATAGATAAAACAAGAGTTGCCTGTGATATCTGCCCCAGAAAAGACTGCATAGGAAGAAGATAATATAAAATTCCGGAATTTATGTGAATGCTAATCCTGGTTTCCCTTGTCTGAAAGCTCTGTCATCTTAAGAAACTTGCCTGTATCAAATGTTCTTTCCGTAATTTTCCGCATAATTGCAAATTTAATTAAAGTTCTTTTAATTATATAAATATGTTTAACTGTATACTAATTATGATTAAATTTTAATTTTATAATCACCGGAATACTGACAGTCCGGCATACAGGCACAAGGAAAATGAATTTTAATAACAGCAATCATGAAGCATATATTAACAGCAATAGGAAAAGAACCGGATCATACGTCTCTATTGTCTCCTGGAATGTAAATGGTCTTAGAGCAATTTTTCGAAAAGGCTTTGATGATTTCATAAGAAAAAACAGTTTTGACATAATCTGTCTCCAGGAAACCAAAATCCAGGAAGATAAAATCCCGGATGAATTAAAAAATGTCGGCGGATATAATCTTTATCTTTCTTCAGCAACCAGACCCGGATACAGCGGAGTCGGGATTTATTCAAAAATCAGGCCGGAAGAATATGGGACCGGCTTTGACGATGAGGGACGCATAATTTGGCACCATTACAAAGATTTTATGATCTTTAACACTTACATGCCCAATGGAGGAAGAGAAAAGAAAAGACTTCCATATAAACTTGAATTCTATGACAGATTTTTACTGCATATCGAAAACCTTTTAAAGGAAAACAGGAATATAATTATTACAGGAGATATTAATACCGCACACAAACCTATAGACCTTGCCAGACCAAAGCAAAACGAAAAAAATACGGGTTTCCTTCCTGAAGAAAGAGCATGGATAGACAGGTTGATATCAGCCGGCTTTATAGATGCTTTCAGAATGTTTAATAATGAGCCCGGAAATTATACATGGTGGGATTACAAGACAAAATCAAGAGAAAGAAATGTGGGTTGGAGACTGGATTATTTTTTTGTCAGCAAAGATATGGCAAAAAGTATAAAAAATTGCAGAATAATGTCTGATGTAATGGGCTCAGACCATTGCCCTGTTGTCCTTGAATTATCCTTATGAATTTACTGAATCTATAATTCTGAATATATAATTTAATAAAATAATATTCAGGCTGATATCAACAGCATTTTATAAAATGCTGTTTTGTCCGGGAACATTAGCAGGGTTTTAAAACCTTTGTTTATTATTTTTCAATACTTCATGTCAGTTTTTTTCAATACTCCATGTCAGCTTTGAAGACGCAGGCTTATCAAGAATAACGGTAACTTTTCCCGGATGAAGCTGTATTGCGCTTGCAGTTACTTTTGATGTTATATATCCTTCTAAAGCTTCTGCCACAATGCCTGCTTTATTTATCCCATTTACAATCATTAATGCATGTTTTGCCTCAAGAATGGTTCCTACACCCATTGTTATTGCAAAATGCGGCATATCTTCTTTTTTAACTTTTGCTTTACTGTAAAAACTATTAAAGTTGTCTTCCAGAGTTTGTCTGCTTAATGCCTGTACCCTTGTTCTTGAAGCAAGAGATGAACCGGGCTCATTAAAAGCCCAATGCCCGTCTCCCCCTATTCCCAGCAACTGTATATCTATCCCGCCGCACCTTTTTATTTCAGATTCGTACCATAAGCAAAAATTTTCAGGTTCTTTTGTCAAACCGTCCGGCACATATATGTTTTCCTTTTTTAGATTTACATGCTTAAACAGTTCTTCATACATAAATCTTGCATAGCTCTGGTCGGTTTCATAAGGTTTGGACATTTCCATTCCTATGCCAAGATATTCATCAAGGTTAAAAGTCTTTACATCCGAAAAGTCAAGATTTTCTTCCTTATGCATTCTGGCTAGTTCTTTGTACGTTCCTATGGGAGTGCTGCCTGTTGCAAGACCAATAACGCAATCAGGTTTTGCCCTTATCATGTCTGCAATGATATCTGCAGCAGCTTTGCTCATTTTCTCATAATCATCTTCGATTATAATTCTCATGAATTTACTCCAATCAATTTATTAATTTTGTACCTGAATTTTATTTATTTGCTAATATTTTTATATATTGTATATGATAAAATAAAAATATTAAAAGAAAAATCATTGCCATATTTTATAGGAAATATAAGCAGGTATGGGGAAAACAGATATAAGAATAGTAGGAATAGGCGGAGGAACAGGTTTATCTAACCTACTTGGAGGAATAAAACTATATACAAGCAATATAACCGCAATAGTAACTGTAACGGATGACGGCGGAAGTTCCGGTCGGCTTAGAGAATATTTTAATATGCCTCCTCCCGGAGATATAAGAAATTGTATTGTTTCCCTTGCCAAGTCAGATTCACTTCTCTCTGAACTTTTTCAATACAGGTTCAGGGGCAAATCTGACTTATCGGGTCACCCTTTTGGAAACCTTTTTATTGCAGCAATGACAAATATTACAGGAAGTTTCTCAAAAGGTATTCTGGAAGCCAGCAGAATTTTATCAATAAAAGGCAAGGTCCTGCCTTCAACATTGGAAAATGTTGTTCTGGGTGCCAGATTTGACGATGATAAAAAAGTGCTTGGACAGACAACAATAACAGATTACCCGGGTACTATCAGGGAAGTTTTTCTTGAGCCTTCAAATCCTCCTGCTTATACAGGGGTTTTAAAAGCCTGTAAAGAAGCAGACATAATTGCTCTGGGACCGGGCAGTTTGTTTTCAAGTATAATTCCGAACCTGCTCGTAAAAAACGTAGCAAAAACAATAAGCAAATCAAAAGCAAAAAAAATATATATCTGTAATATAATGACCCAGCCGGGAGAAACAGACAATTTTACCGTTAAGGATCATGTTTATGAAATTGAAAGATATCTTAAATGCAATATTGACTACCTTATAGTAAACTCCGGCTTTATCCCCAAAGAAACTGCTATAAGATATGCGGAAAAAAATTCCTACGTTGTTTTTGATGACACCGATAAATTGCCCGACAGAATTAATATTATCAGGGAAAATGTCTCATTAAATGACATATTTGTAAGACATGACCCGGAAAAGACTGCAAAAATAATATTCGACCGGGTTAAGATTTAGTTAAGACCCGGTAAGTATGATTTGAAGCCAAATTATACGTCTCAAATATAAACTTGACAAAAATTTTTAAACAATATAATGTTAGCCATGCTTAACTTTTATTAAAATTTTTTATCGGTTTTTTATGAGTTTTAAAAATTAATTTCGGTAAAAAGAGCTAATATTTTCTATGATAAGAAAAGAATATATCTAGAAAGGAATATATTTGAATAATTCAAATTCTTTAAGCCCCTCATTAGAAGATTATCTGGAAATAATGTTAGATATTCAAGATAGCAAGAAAATAATAAAAGTTTCTGATGTGGCAAACAGGCTGAAAATTTCAAAAGCAAGCGTTACTCAGGCAATAACAAAACTAAAGAAACTTGGTCTGGCTAACCAGGAGAGCTACAGCCCCGTTACTTTGACACACGCAGGAATAGAAGCAGCTAAAAAGATAAGGGACAAACACAAAATTTTAAAAAAATTTCTTACTGAAATTCTGGATATTGACAATAAGATTGCAGAAAAAGATGCATGCCTCATGGAACATATTTTAAGCATAACAACAATAAATAAAATATCGGAGCTTATAGAAAAAGCCGAAGAGCTAAATGACAATAATTATGTTGGAAAAGTAAATATAAGCACCAGAGACAAAGAAATTATTGATACCATAAAAATAAAAAGATTGGATGAGCTGAAAAAAGGCAGTAAGGGGACAATCATTAAGATTGGTAATAAAAGTACCGTTAAAAAAAGATTTGCCGAAATGGGCATAGTAAATAATAGCAATATAGAAATTCTTGGTACTGCCCCGCTTGGAGATCCTATGGAAGTGCTGATTAAAGGATATAAGCTAACCCTTAGAAAATCCGAAGCATCTGATATATTTGTAAGGGAGGAAAATAAATAATGCTTTTTGGAAAGTATATTTTTTTATATATAAAGTTAAGTGCACCTAACTTTTTAAAACATAAAACAATATAAGGAGTAGTAATGTTTTTAAACGAAATCAAACCTAAAAACAAATGCAGAATCATAAATATTGTCGGAAATGACAGAGTATGCACAAGACTGCTTGACATGGGTTGCATGAGGGGTGAAGAAATAGAAGTAATAAGAGTAGCCCCGCTTGGAGATCCGATTGACATCAAAATCAAGGGCTATCATCTGTCTTTAAGAAAGGAAGAAGCAAAAAACATAGAAGTTGAGTCAATTTAAAACATAAATAAATTAATTTTAAATAATCAGCATTACTGGAGGAAATGTGAAACAAAAAGAGATAACTATCGCACTTGCCGGAAATCCTAATTCCGGTAAAACGACAATTTTTAATAACATAACAGGGTCCAGGCAGCATGTAGGCAACTATCCCGGTGTTACCGTGGAAAAAAAATATGGAAATGTCAGCTATAAGGGTTATAAGATAAATGTGATAGACCTGCCGGGAACCTATAGCCTGACAGCCTATTCAGAAGATGAATTGGTTGCAAGAAACTACATAATCAATGAAACCCCTGATATGGTAGTTGACATTATAGACGCATCCAATCTTGAAAGAAATCTGTATCTTTATGTTCAGCTTATGGAGCTTGGCATTCCGCTTGTTCTGGCTTTTAATATGTCCGATGTGGCAAAAGCAAGTGGAAAGGTTTTTGACATCGATTTATTATCCAGACTATTGGCTTCTCCTATAGTTAAGACGGTGGGACATAAAAATATCGGAACAAAAGAAATTCTGGATGCTGTAATCAGCCATATGGAAAATAAAAACAGGAAAAAGATAGGGATAAAATATGGTGAAGAAATAGAGAGTGAGCTATATAAATTATCCGGCTTTATCGAAGAAAAAAATAATGATGCACAAAATCCGGGCTCGAGATGGATTGCGCTAAAAATGCTTGAGCAGGACAGTGAGGTTGCGGAAAAAGTAAAAAGAGAAACCGGAGAATCCTATTCTGAAATCGAAAAAGAAGTAAATCAATCAATTAAGCATTTAAAAAAAATATTAAATGATAATCCTTCAACTGTAATTGCAAATGCAAGATACAGTTTCATAAAAGGAGCCTTGGCAAAAACTTACCGGGAAAGTGAAAAAGAAAAAATTTCTGCAAGCGATAAAATCGACAAGGTGCTTACAAACAGATTAGCGGGCTTGCCGATTTTTGCTTTACTTATGTGGGCAATGTTTCAGTTCGTATTTAAAGTCGGTGCATATCCTATGGACTGGATTGAAATGGGGTTTTCCAAATTAGCTGACCTGGTTTCAGGTGTTATGCCTGATGGATTATTACAGTCACTGATAGTAGATGGTATAATCGGTGGAGTCGGCGGAGTAGTAGTTTTTACCCCTAATATAATATTATTATTCTTATGCATTGCCATTCTGGAAGACAGCGGTTATATGGCAAGAGTGGCTTTCATAATGGACCAGCTTATGCACAGAATAGGTCTTCACGGAAAATCTTTCATCCCCATGCTTATCGGTTTTGGATGCACAATACCGGCATACATGGGTTCAAGGATACTTGAAGACAAAAAAGACAGGCTCGTAACGATGCATGTAAATACTTTTATGAGTTGCGGAGCAAGACTTCCAATATATATTCTCCTTGTCGGGGCATTCTTCCCCAGAATAGCCGGTAATGTCATTTTTTCTATTTATGTGATAGGAATAGTCGTAGCCATATTAATGGCAAAACTACTCAGAGTTACACGTTTCAAAGGAGAGCCGGCTCCCTTTGTAATGGAATTACCTCCCTATAGATTTCCGACTTTCAAAAGCGTACTGCTTCATACATGGGAAAGAACATGGCTGTATCTTAAAAAAGCAGGAACAATAATACTTGCCATATCCATACTGATGTGGGCACTGTTTACATTTCCTATAATAGGAGACAATTACTCCAAGGACTATAATGCAGAAATAGCATCCGTGGAACAGTCTTTTGAGTCAAATGAGATAACGGAAGATGAATATCAGGAAAAAATAACAGCAATAGAGGCTATGAAAAGTTCGGAACAACTTTCTTACTCTGCAGCAGGTCGAATAGGGCGCTTCATTGAACCTGTTTTCAAACCTCTTGGCTTTGACTGGAAACTGGCCGTAGCATCCATTTCAGGAATAGCTGCCAAAGAAGTAGTCGTATCAACAATGGGAACACTCTACAGCATTCAGGAAGCGGATGAAGAATCTGAATCTTTAAAAAACAATATTGCAAATGAGTATAGCCCGCTGGTCGGCTATAATTTTATGCTGTTCTCCCTTCTTTATTTTCCATGCATGGCAGGCATGGCTGTATTCAGAAGAGAAGCAGGATGGAAAGAAATGTGGTTTCAGATAGGATTTACATTGCTTCTTGCCTGGGTCGTTTCGTTTCTCGTATTCCAGATAGGAAGAATGTTTATATAAAAAAAGATGCATGTAAGGTGTTTTTGGTATTTTCAGGGATTAACAGAACAGGTTGAACATAGCCGGTACCCTTAACCATGAAAGAGTGAAAAAGAAAATAAGGTAAAATTATGAATACATTACAAGGTGTAGCTGATACATTATTTATTCCTTTGGAAGCGCGTATTTTTGTATCAAAAAATTACCCGGAATATTTTTTTGATGAAAAAGCTTTATCGCTGGAAAAATATATCCCCGGCGACAGTATACGGGAAAAATCCTCCGAATACTCATTCATGGCTTCTGTTGCCAGATATTATAATATTGATAAAATGACAAAAGCATTTTGCTTAAAGCACAAACAATGCAATATTGTCAATCTTGGAGCAGGACTTGAGACTGGATATTACCGCCTGAATGAACAAAATGCCATATTCTATGAAGTTGACCTGCCTGAAGTAATCTCCACCAGACGTTCAGTGCTGGGCGAACATTCAAATGATATACTGCTTGAGGGAGATATTTTTGATCTTATTTGGACTGATTATATTGACAAAGCAATACCCACTTTGGTTATTGCTTCCGGTGTTTTTCAGTATTTTGCCGGGGATAAGATCATTCAGTTTATTCTCAACCTCAAAAATATCTTTAATGGAGCCGAGCTGATATTTGACGCTGTTAATGAAGCAGGCATTAAATATGCGAATAAGTATGTTAAGAAAACCGGAAATACAGACGCCTTAATGCATTTTTATGTTAATGACAGTGTCGAGTTTGCCAGAAAAACTGCTACAACACTGATTGAGGAGCGAATGTTTTTTACAGATGCAAGAAGAATGCTCGCAAAGAAGTTATCCATTTACACTCGTATTTTCATGAAGGTCGTTGATGATAAAAAGAGGATTATTTTATTGCATCTTAAAATGTCTTAAATTCTGCACTATTATGCCGGCACAAAACTGCATTCTGAGAAATAAACCCCGATAAGCAATTTTTCCATATAGCCTTGACAAATTTCTTTAAAAATATAAAGTTAAGCAATCTTAACTTAATGGAGGTTATAAATTGGATATTGCCGAAAAAGAAAAAATGCTTACCGTCGCTCTTGTTGGTAATCCAAACTCAGGTAAAACCGTTATATTTAATAACCTTACCGGCTCAAGGCAACATGTCGGAAACTGGCCGGGGGTAACTGTAGAAAAAAAAGAGGGGATTCTTTCTTACAATAAAAAACAGATAAAAGTAATTGATCTGCCCGGCATCTATGGTCTTGATGCCCAGTCTGAAGATGAAATAATTTCCAGAGATTATCTATTATTCAATAAGCCGGATGTTGTCATAAATATTATAGATTCAGGCAATCTTGAGCGCAATCTTTATCTTACCACACAGCTTCTGGAAATGGGTTTAAATGTAATAATTGCGCTTAATATGATTGATGAATGCAAGACAAAAAAAATTGATATCAATATCGGGAAAGTCAGTAAAAAGCTTAAAGTTCCTGTTGTTGCAACAATTGCCACCAAAAGAACCGGCATGAGAGAATTGCTGCAAAAAGTGGAAGAACATATAGACAACAGTTCCGTGCATACGCTTAAAATTAAATATTGCCCCGAAATAAATAACAGCCTTGACTGCCTGGAAACCATGATCAAAGATTATATGCAAGATACTTATTCTTTTCCTGCAAGATGGGTTGCCGTCAAGTTAATGGAAGGTGACTTCAAAACTGTAAACCAGATAATAAAAACTCCACCGGCAATAGTTATAAACAAGAGAAATGAAATGATAGAGGAAATTGAAAATTCTTATGGCGAAGATGTTTTTTTCCTGATGGCAGATAGCAGGTATGATTTTATTAAAAAATTAATTAAANCTTCAGTAACTTATAAAGATAAATTAAAAAATAATGTCTCGTTTTCTGACAANCTCGATAAAATAGTNACGCATAAAATTCTTGGGATTCCCATCTTCCTGCTTGTGATGTTTGGAATATTCGCATTAACGTTCAGGATTGGTGACCCATTGGCAGAGTTGCTAAAAACTTTTTTGGAATGGTTCAGTGAAGCTGCAACAACATTTTTAATGAATATAGGAACCCATCCTCTGATTGTTTCTTTGATTACGGATGGCATAATCGGCGGATTAGGTTCAGTTCTTGTCTTTCTGCCTAATATCCTTTTATTGTTTCTGGCAATTTCATTATTGGAAGATAGCGGATATATGGCAAGAGCAGCATATGTGATTGACAGGTTTATGCATATTCTGGGACTCCACGGAAAAGCATTTATTCCGCTTCTTATCGGATTTGGATGTAATGTGCCCGGAGTAATGGCAACAAGGACTCTTGAAAATAGAAATGACAGACTAACAACCATTTTAATAAGCCCATTAATGTCGTGTTCGGCAAAACTTCCAATTTATATATTATTTGCCAATGTATTTTTTAAAAGTTATCAGACATTGATAGTTTTTTCTTTATATGTTTTGGGGATAATTCTGGCAATTTTTATGGCATTTATTTTAAAACGCTTTGTTCTTAAAAGTGAAAAATCCTTCTTTATAATGGAGCTTCCGCCTTACAGAATTCCTACATTGAAAAGTACTTTCCTGCATATGTGGAGAAAAAGCAGCTCTTTTATTAAAAAAGCCGGAACGATAATAATAACGGCGGTAATTATTATTTGGGCTTTATCAAACTTGCCTATAGGAGTCGAGTATGGAAGCAAGGATAGCTTGCTTGGTCAGATAGGTTCATTCGTTGCACCTGTATTAAGACCGGCAGGGTTCGGTACCTGGGAAGCTTCAGCAGCTCTAATCTTTGGCATTGTTGCGAAAGAAGCAGTTATTGGTTCTCTTGGGGTTATCTATGGTGTAGATAAAGCAGGTCTTGGCAATGCAATTTCACGGCACTGGACACCGCTTTCTGCTTACTCATTTATGATTATGACATTACTGTATATCCCCTGCATTGCGGTAATAGGAGTAATAAGAAGGGAGACGAATTCATGGGGATGGACTTTTTTTTCTATAGCTTATAGTCTTGTACTGGGATGGGGAATTTCCGTCTTGTTTTATCAGATAGCACATTTATTTGCTGACTGAAATGGGAAATAAACAATTCCTTCTATGAAAACTTGTTAGCTTCTTTATTGTCAATATTAATAAAATTTTTTATAGCATCTTTTTCGAGGGAAAAATGTATAAAGAATCAAATTTTAAAACATTAATTATTTTAATACTTGTAATTTGTCTGGCTTTGTCTTTTTTGATGCTGCCCGGGTGCGGCAAAGAAAATAAAAGGACTTTTGAAGAATGGGAAAAAATTGAAGAAGAAAGAATCAAAGCATCGGAAAAAGACGCCCAGTATAAAGGGAAAGTTCTGGAAATCATATCGGATAAAGTAGAAGAACCCGGAAGCGGATTTTCTACAAGAACTCAGGTTTTAAAAGTACTTATTACAAGCGGGCCTTTCAGCGGCGAAATCATTGAAGTCGAGAATTCCTCTGACACAAGCAGCGCATATAATATTACTGTAAAAAAAGGTCAGGGCATTTTTTTCTCCCCGGAGTTTGACAATGAAGGGATTATATCGAAAGCATATGTAACAGAACTTGTGAGGGATAACTATCTCGTCATAATAATCATATTATTTATTGCCATATTGATACTCGTGGGACGCTTAAAAGGAGTCAGGTCTGCAATAGCTCTGGCATTAACCATATCGGCTGTTTTTTTCATTATAATTCCTTTGATTTTAAAAGGAGCAAGTCCTGTTGCCATATCTGTTATAACAGGGATAGCAATAATCTTTATAACCCTTTTTATCATTAGCGGAATAAATAAAAAGACATTTGCGGCTATTATAGGGACTTCTTCGGGTATCCTCATTGCAGGAATTATTGCTTTGGTTTTTGGAAGCCTTGCCAGTCTTACAGGGTTTTCAAGCGAAGAAGCTGTAATGCTGATGTATATACCACAGGGAATAGATTTTGATTTTAAAGGACTTTTGTTCGCAGGGATAATACTTGCTTCACTTGGTGCNGTTATGGATATCGGCATGTCTATCTCGTCTGCCATGTTTGAAATTGTTAAAACAGACCCACATATAAGTAAAAAAGACCTGATTTCTTCCGGACTGAATATAGGAAGAGACATAATAGGAACTATGTCCAATACATTGATTCTGGTATATGTCGGAAGCTCTCTGCCGCTCATACTTTTATTTATAGCCTATAAAATCCCTTTCATAGATATTATAAATAAGGATATGATAGCAACTGAGATAATACAGGCTCTTTCAGGAAGCATAGGTCTTATTCTCACAATACCAATAACTGCTGTGGCTTCTGCATATTTTTATAAACTTGGCAATCCTGTTTCACGCAGGCGCAAAATAAAACAGTAGTGTATAATCAGGAAATAATATATGAAAAAAAATAAAATTCCGGAATTTAAACCCGTGAACAAAAAAGGTTACTTTTTATTAAAAATATTGGGAACATTATTGCTGATTTCTCTTATTTTATTAACAGGATGCGTTAGTGTGCCTAAATATACTTATGAAGAATATAAAAAAATAAAAGCCTTGGAAGGAAAAGAGGGTAAAGAATCATCAGAAAACAGTATGGAAACCGATAACGGGGTTTCAGACGATTTGGAAGTTTTTTATAAAGATCTTGACGCATACAATAACTTTATTTCTGAATTTACCGGTATTTATAGCAAATATTATAATATGCTTCTTCCGTTATTTGACAACTTTGACAGCGAGCAGGAAGATTTTGATAAAAAAACCCAATATGCCAAATCAATAATAAGCATTCATCGTGACTGGCTTGAAGAAATAAAAGAAGTGTCCGTTCCGGATATCATGAATAAATATAATGGTCTTTTCCGGAAATATCTCGAAAAAGAAATCCTT
>JGI24709J26583_10003664_pt1 | contig 11947 bp, 4 predicted proteins | sample BioPla2DNA1_FD_26583 | JGI IMG/M metagenome (IMG submission 26583) | reverse complement strand
TGTGAAATCCAGCAGGGCTTCCTCTTTATGCTCCACCTCACCGCGTTTGTTTAGAATCTCAATCCTCAACACCGCNGACNGCGGAGCCCATCCCTTGTTTGCTTCCGCTATAGCAACTGCCTTTTGCCACAAGGGGTCTTTTTCGGCGCCCTTTGCCAAATTACATGAGGAGAAGACAGATAAACCGGTAACGCATATTATCAAAACGACAGTATACAACCGAAAACAATAGGAAAGAGACATTCAAGAGGCAGCCCCCAGTAAATGGTAATATATGCATATTATACATATATTACCATATGGGGGTCAATGCCTCTTCTTTCGTGCTAGCACTCAGTATATCCACAAGCCATGCATTTGAGACAACCTTCAACATGGATCAGATTCCACGTACCGCATGCCGGGCATAGGCTGAATAATTTAGCTGTCGGGCCGGCGTCTTCAAACCCGGACATATCGTCCGAACTGCCTTGGGCGTTTTCGTCGCCTCGCAGCTCGTCAAGGTATCCTGCGAGGAACTGGCCTATAGCATCAGGAACAGACCGGACTCTGCTGGGCCCGAACCCGATACTCCTGGAACCGCCTATCCCGGTCAATTGGGCAGCAATCTCATCGGGGTCAACACCGCATCTTAGGGAAATTGATACCAGCCTTGCAATTGCCTCTGTAAATGCGCTGACATCACTTCCTGCCTTACCGATCTGTGCAAAGAGCTCAATGGGATGACGGTCCACTGTATTCAGTGTAAGGAAGAGCTTGCCGAGGGGGGTTGCCCGTACATCAGTAAACCCAACCAGCCTCGACGGCCTGTCTATAGGACGAATCTTGCCCCATACCCCATTTATGCGTTGCTGCACTCCACTTAAGGCTAATTCCGATCGGACACCGTCTGTGTCAGCAGCAGCAGAAGCCTCCGTACCTACAGTCAATACTTGTTCGTCACGGCTGCCGTCCCGATACACAGTAACACCTTTGCATCCGAGAGTATAGGCAAGAAGGAAAACCTCCTCCACATCGTCAGGTGTTGCTTCTCTCGGGAAATTCACAGTCTTGGAAACTGCGTTGTCAGTATACTTCTGAAATGCTGCTTGCATCCGGATATGCCATTCCGGCTCTATTTCATGGGCTGTGACAAATATCCTCTTAACTTCCTCAGGCACGCCTTCAACATCAACAAGAGAGCCTTTCCTTGCTACCTCGTCCATGAGCTCGTCTGAATAGAACCCCATCTCCTTTGCAAGGGATTCAAACACCGGGTTGACTTCGCGAAGGGTAGTCCCGTCCAGAATATGCCTGGTGAATGCAAGGCTGAAAGCAGGCTCTATCCCGGAAGATGCACCTGCTATGATGCTTATTGTTCCGGTAGGCGCGATTGTTGTTGTAGTTGCATTTCTGACCCTGAGGCCTTCCTCTTCCCTCCTGCTTCCCTTCCAGTTAGGAAACACTCCTCTGCTCTTGGCCAGCTCCTTAGATGCCTCCCTGCTAACCGCTTGGATGAATTCCATTACATCACCGGCAAGATTGACGGCTTCCTCTGAGTCATATGCAATACCCAGCTGCATCAGGAGATCTGCCCATCCCATCAGGCCCAGGCCTATCTTACGATTCGCTTTATGCATGTCCTGGATTTCGGGCAACGGATACTTGCTGGCATCAATCATATTGTCGAGGAAGTGGACTGCCGTGTAGATGGACTCACGCAGGCTTTCCCAGTTAATCTTCGGTGTACCGTCAACTCTTGTAACAAACCTGCCGACATTGAGAGAGCCCAGATTACACGCCTCGTATGGCAGGAGCATCTGCTCGCCGCAGGGGTTTGTAGCTTCGTACAAACCTATATTGGGAGTGGGGTTGAACTCATTAAGACGATCAATAAAAATAATACCGGGCTCCCCTGTTTTCCATGCCGACTCTACTATGAGGTCAAAAACATCTCTTGCCCGAAGCTTTCCGGCAATCTCCCCGGTCCTGGGATTTGTCAGTTCGTATTCACCGTCGTCTTTCAGGGCAGTCATAAACGCCTCAGTGACTGCTACTGAAATATTGAAGTTAGTCAGCTGCCTCGTATCGTTCTTCACAGTAATAAACTCAAGAATATCCGGATGATCGACGCGAAGTATTCCCATATTGGCACCGCGCCTGACTCCGCCCTGCTTAATCGCTTCTGTAGCCGCATTAAACACCTTCATAAAAGAGACAGGGCCTGAAGCAACACCACCTGTAGTCCTGACAACATCATTCTTCGGACGCAGCCGGCTGAATGAAAAACCTGTGCCTCCCCCGGATTTATGTATCAATGCCGCGTTCTTTAAGGTTTCAAAGATGCTTACCATGGAGTCGTCAATCGGCAAAACAAAACATGCAGAAAGCTGCTGAAGCTCTCTCCCGGCATTGCTCAGGGCTGGTGAGTTCGGTAAGAATTTTCGTTCTACCATGAGGTTATAGAAACTTACTGCAGTCCGGACGAGTCTGGGCATACGCTGGGCTATTGACGCATGGAGATCCTCCCAGGTCCCCTCCACTTGACCTCTGGATGATAAATCTTCAAAAGCATGCTTCAATGTGGTCCAATCCCATGATGAAAGCTCCAGGGCAGGAAGAGAAGCTTCTTCTTCGGAGGAAGATGAATCGTGCGGCACTTCCGATCCCGGCTCATGTCCGTTATCATACGCAGGATCATATAGTACGTCTATAACGGCTATATTCTTTGCCACCCTCCACAGCATCTCTTTGGGAGTCTCAATAATCTCTCCTGACTCGTCCCTACTTAAGTAACGGTTTTCAAGGACCGTCACAGCACTGGGGGATAACTCTGGCTCAGGCAAGGATAATTCTGATTTCACACGGAATTCCTCCTATGAATAATCAAGTCTGCTACTTTGATAATTATTATGAAGATTTTAGTGTGGCTTGTTGGTAACAAAATGCTTGTTCTCAGATTTAGATTCCCCGCCGGGCATGGATCTCCTTCTCGAATTTGTGCGGCAAGATTCAAAATCCATCTACACCATTCGACAAGCTATTCTCATGTATGACAGCGGATCTTGCCGCGCCTTGTATAGCGAACCTTGCTGCGCCTCGCAGAGCGAACCTTGGTGTTTCTTGTACGCGAATCTTACTGTCTCTTGTATAGCGGGCCCTGCTATCTCTTGTACGCAGATCTTACTGCGCCTCGCCCAGTGAACCTTTCTGTCGCCTGTATAGCGAGCCTTGCTGTTTCCTGTATAGCGAGCCTTGCTGTTTCCTGTATAGCGAGCCTTGCTGTTTCCTGTATAGCGAACCTTTCTGTCTCTTGTACGGCGGACCTTGCTGTGTCTTGTACAGCGAACCGTACTGTCTCTTGCACAGCGGGTGTTGCCATGTCGTGTTGCGAGTATACTAAAACTGCGGTAGCTAGCGGATTTCGATGCGCTCCCAATTGCCCTTAGAGAAATATATCCGCCCGACAATGGCACGGACTACCCATTCAATGCATATCCCAACCCATACCGCAGCAAGAGAGAGACGAAGGACATATACGATGAACGCAATCACAGGTATGCGCACAACCCATGTTCCGATGGCAGTCATTTTCAGGGCGGATCTTGTATCACCTGCACCTCTCAGCGAACCGCGGAAAGTATCAGCAATACCGATGAAGACCTGTTCCAAGCCGGCTATTCTCAAGCAGGTTGCAGCCAGCAGCATAACCTCAGTCTCAGCAGTAAAGAACGACACGATAATATGGGGAACCGCAAAGAAAAGAACAGCGAAACCGCCCATTGTCATAACAGCATACCTGATAGCCCTGTACGTAACCAGTCTGGCTCGGTCAGCCTTTTTCGCACCAAGGTTCTGTCCTACAAGGACCCCGGATGCGGTGGCAAAACCTAAGCCGGGCATAAAGGAAAGGGATTCTGCAGCGATCGTCACTTGATGAGCTGCGAAAGCTACTGTACCGAGGGATGCAATCATGAATGATGAGAGTATCCTCGCTGTGCTCGTCAGTGTTTCTTCGAGAGCAGCGGGGATGCTCAGTGTCACCAGGGTCTTAACTGTATTCATGTCAATCGCAAAAAGCTTTCGGATCTTCATGGAAAGCATTGATCTTCCCTGGAATAAGGCAACTAATGTAAGAATTCCTCCTACCACGTTTGCAAACAGCGTGGCAATAGCTGCACCGGTCACACCCAGCCTGGGAAATCCAAGAACACCGAAGATAAGGACATAGTCACCGATTGCATTGATCGTGTTGGTGACAAAAGACACAAACATCGGAGTGCGGGTATCCCCTGCACCTCTTAGGATGCCTGCACCGACCTTCGTTAAAACGAGCATCACAGAGCCTGCTCCGACAATACGAAGGTATCCGATACCCATGGCGCTTACTTCGTCTTCAAATCCACCGAGGCGAAACACAAGAGGAGCAGAAAGGTGCGTACCAACGGTAAATATAATGCCTAAGAGAATCGAAATGAGCAATGCCTGCCCCGCAGCGTGAGCTGCTCTGCCGGTATCTCCTGCACCGACTGATCTGGCCACAACAGCCATAGCACCTACAGCAACCGCAGAAAACACCCAGACGAGGTTCCAGTAGACACTCCCTGACAGGCCTACCGCACTGAGGGCCTGAGCTCCCAAATGTCCCACCATAGCGGTGTCTACAACCCAAATGAAGGTATGGAGGATATTCTCAACAATTGCAGGCCACGCAAGCTTCAATACTTCCCTGTCTAACTCAGGATCGGAAAATTCCCTGGCATATACTGTGTTAATATCGGACATAGTTTCTTCATCTCCTAAGTTGGACGCATCCCCTACTTTAACAAAAACCTTCATCTGCCGCAAGATACAGAGTCCGGTCTTCGTGTCCCTGTCATACTGCTTTGCCATTGCGACACCGCAGGACGACGCCCCATTTATTATCGTCGATCTTTTCGGTGTTCGCTAGTAGGGTACCGCAGCCTCACCACAGTCCAGTGTCCGCCACTAGGGTACCACAGTCCACAGCCCGGTCTCCTCTAGTAGGGTACCAGAACCGGTGTCATCTAGTAGAGTACCACAGCCCTGTGTCCGCCAGCAGGGTACCACAGTCCACAGCCCGGTCTCCTCTAGTAGGGTACGTGAGCTCGTTGTCCTCTAGTAGAGCACCATAGNTCGGTGTCCTGTAGTAGAGTACCACAGCCCAGTGCCCTCTAGTAGAGTACCACAGCCCAGTGTCCTGTAGTAGGGTACCAGAGCCCAGTGTCCTGTAGTAGGCTATCACAGCCCGATAGCTACAAAAAGCGGCAGAAATCTAACTACATTTCCTCATCCAACCACACTTCCTTACATCGCCGGCCGGATTTGGGCCACCTCTTGAGATTTTTTCGGGCACATGCTCATAAGTGGTCTGTTTTCAACCACCTTTCCTCAAAGAGGTGCTTCAATTTCGACCACACTTTCCGATTTTTTCGAGCAAATGTTCATAAATGGGAGATTTTGAACCACCAAAACCGGCTCAGGTGGTAGAGATTCGACCACATTTTCAGGTTGTAGGCGGGTTTTGGGAGCTTTTTCGGGCTTAGGTGGTAGATTCTCTACCACATTTTCTAAGAACGTGGCAGTTTTTCGCCCACCTTTTCAGAAAATGTGGGCGAGTTTCGACCACCAAACCGTGATTTGTAAGATTATGGGAGGTGCGGTGGTCGATATTCTACCACCTTAACGCCTGATCATGGTAGAAAACCTTCCACCTTTAGGCCTCCTGGTGGGCGAAACTCTACCATTTTAGAGCTTACGCTCAAAACTGTGGTCGAAAAGCTGCCACCAAAAGGCGTTAAGGTGGTTGGTTTTCGACCACTCCAGCCCGTATGCCTAGGCATTGGTGTATCGACGCATGCCTCGACGCCAGTATATTGACAAATGCCCAGGCGCCAGTATATTAACGGATGCCTATGTGCCAGCGTATTGAGGTATACCTAGGCGTTAGTATATTAACGCGTGCCTAGGCGTTGGAGTGTTGACGAATGCATAGGCATTGGTGAATAGACGCATGTCTAATCGTCAGTGTATTGACGCAGGCATAGGCGTTAGTGTGTTCACGCATTGCTAGGCGATAGCGATCGACTCAGGCCTAGTATGCCTAGGCATTGACATGTTGATGCGTGCCTAGGCGATACTGTATTGACGCATGCGGAGCATACCTAAGCGCTAGTGTATTGGCGCATTCCTAGGCCATACTTCATTGACGCAGACCTAGCATGCGTAGACGCTAACGTATCGACACGTGCCTAGGCGCCGGTGTATCGACACATGCATAGTCACTGGTGTATTGACGCATGCATAGGCTTTGGTGTATTGACGCATGCCTAGGGAGTGTATGCCACTGCGTGGATAGGTTTATAATAGTCTTCCGATATCAGCTCCCGGACAACTGTGCCGCCTGTGTCAATAGTCCGCCAGACTGCAACCCGGATTCCAGGCTTTCCGGCGGAAATCTTCTCATTTTCGGAGTTGCCGCCTGCCATGAGTCTGGGCCTTTCTACATTCAAGACTTCCCGCGTCACCTCCACTTGCCTCTTGGCTAAAAGACCAGCCTTTACCTCGACGGTAAGTCTCGGTCCCTCTGTGCGTGCACTTATAGTCACCGGGACATCCAGTTGGTTCTTGAACCGCAAGTCAAGCCCGCTTTCTTCACTGATCGTAGCATCAAAGCCCGGTGGCACATAGTCTACAGGCTGTGAGTGCGGGTGACGCTCGACTATCTCCAGCCCCGCCCTGAGAACCGCGTTATATAGCGTAGTCGACACCTGGCAGATACCTCCTGCCACTCCTGGCACGCTCTTGCCTCCTGAGATCACCCTGGCTTCTTTGTACCCCTGCGCCTCAAGCCTCGGCCCTAATACCTTGTCCAAAGAAAACACTTCTCCGGGCTGGAGCACAAATCCGTCAATAGCCTGCGCAGCAAGGGCGATGTTGTGATTCCTATTCAATTCTGGCTCTTTAACAGTAGTAGAAAAACCCGCTAAGGTAGGCATCTCAACAACTATATCGTGGCTCCTGGAAGCACCGTATACGTCAGGCAAGTACATCCCCCACGCCATAGTCGGCATCACCTTGTATTCTCCAGGCCGTTCAGCCCTCATGGAATACACTATCTCGTTCTCGCCCTCATCAAGATAAGTGCTGAAGATCGCTACTTTCTCATCGCGGATTTCTTTCTGCGCAAACCAGAAATCCCAGCTGTAGCGGTCAACCGGCTTATCGATCACTTCAAATCCTGACGGAAGGGGATCCTCAATCATGATGTACGTGCGAGGCCTATCCGTTCTCACGGTGAGCCTGACTATAATCTCATCTCCCTGATTCACACGGCCTGTAATCGGCTCAAAGGTGTTGCTTCCTTGGACTTTGCGGTAGTAATTGCGACTCACCTTCAGGCCGTTATCAACTTCTGCCATGGATTCAGACGGAGTCACGTACTTGCAGCTAACAGAGTAATAGAGCCTTCCCGTACCCGTTTTCTTGACAACAAGTTCATTCTTGCCCGGAACCAATTGGCTCGGGTCTATCTCTATCACGCTCTCCTTATCCCATGCATTTTTCCCGGAAAACGCGATCCTTTCCACCTGTTTTCCATTGAGTGATACGTTTGCCGTTATATTTGACTTAATCTCCTCACGGAGCTTCATATACTCAGTTAGCGCCATTACGGCAATGGCAGTGTCTTTCGTAGATGTCCAGGCATTCCCCATGCGTGCTTCAGACAGCCACCTCACAACTTGCGGAGCCACAGGATGGTCAGGCTCTACAGCCAGTATTGCCAAAAGGGCATANGCAGTAGTCTCAATCCGATTGTCGGCCCAGTACCACTCCTCCTGTGACGCATCCCAGTAAGTCCTCGCGTTATCACCGCGAGCACGCTGCAAGAGGTCGCCAAGGACTATCCTTGCATCATCAAGCCTCTCCACGTTCTTCAAAGTCAGAGTAAGGAGAGCCAGAGAATAGTTGGAAAGCTCCTCGCGCCTCACGATCATCTCATCAAGACGGGGCAGGAACCTCTCTCCGACCTCAGACATAATGAACAAGTTGTATACCAGGTCATCAACGCTTTTCGGCTTGTTAAGGAATACGCCAAGTGCCCTCTTGCCTCGCATTAAAACGCCGTCATCTACGTGGTAACCTGCTTTCTTTGCGAGATTGAGGCCATACACTACGTACGCAGTTGTCCTTGCTTTAGGCTCGTCATATCCCCACCAGCCCCAGCCGCCTTCCCAGTGCTGATACTTGTATAACCGGGCAAGGCCTGCGTTTACCATATCCGGAAGGTCCTTCTCAATCTCAGGCATCTCAATGCCCAGTTCACGAAGGGTATTGGAAACGATAATGTTAGGCAGGAACGAGTTCATCGTCTGCTCGGTACAGCCGTACGGATAGGACGTTAGATATTCTAGAGCTCCTAAAGCAGTGGCAGCCACAGAAGGTGCAAGCCTGACTTCCACATTCAATGTGTTATCTATTACATCTTCCGGAACATCAAATACGATTTTCACTTCTCCGTCTTCTGCCGGGTCTTTCCCTACCTCGCCGCCATCAAATACCTGAACCTGGTTACCAAAGGGCAGCACGGAAACGTTAAGCTCCAGAGCATCACTGAGTCTTCCTGCACTTGCTGACGCAGTAAACTTAGCAACACCTACTGTGTCGCATTTGATCTTCCAGTTAAGTGTAGCCTGCGCGCCGGGAGCCAGGTCTACTCCTCGCTCTTTCCCATCAACCAAGGCGACCCCTTCTGCTTTGAGGCTGACCTTGGCGTTTATTTGCCTGTCAGTATAGTTGTGGACGATTGTAGATATATAAGTAGTATCGCCCAGCCTGAAGAACCTAGGCACAGCCATCCTGACAATAAGGTCCTTCGTGGTCTTCACGTCACGCGTAGCGGACCCCACTTGGGTAGCCAATGTATGGCCTCTGACAGTTGCCCTCCATGTAGTTAAGGAATCAGGCATGGTGAAACTGACTTTCGCTGTGCCTTTTCTGTCAGTCATAACTACAGGCGCCCAAAAGGCTGTATCCGGAAAATCCCTTCGGACATCTGAGTCACCTGCCTCCTTGTCTGCGCCTCCATAGTACCACCGCGGGAAAGAGTAGTTTGTCATAATCTGGTTCCATATCGACCCGTAGAATGCTTTCCGGATATCAGGTGCAAGCTCGCCCTGGATGGCATAAATCGATGCGTCCACAACTCCTATTGAGACTTCAGCCTGCACGGGACGGCCTGCATGGTCCAGCGTCTTAATGGTATAGGAAGCCCGCTCGCCAGGGCTATAAGTCTCTTTGTCCGGAGTAATGGATATATCAAGGAAGTTCTCTTTTACTGAAACATACATCACCTTTTCCTGCATATAAAGCTGTTTCCCACGGACAAAAGTGACTGTAAAGAACGAGTTAGGACTGAATTCCTGGGTTATGGGGATCTCAAACAGCCTCGTATGTCCTGTGAGCTCAACCACTTCCCAGGAGGCTAAGTCGCGCCCTTCAATGGTAATCAATGCCCAAACATGGTCAAACGTTGTATTCACAAGGACCTTTGCAACATCACCTATCTCATAGACATCCTTGTCAGTAATGATCTCGATTTCAGTCCCGCCGTAACTGGACCAGCTCCCTTCATAGCCGGCTACCCAGACGTACGCTTCCTCAACAATGCGGTTCCCTCTTTCGTCAACCCCAGAGACTTCCACCAGGTAAGACCCTTCTTCTTTCGGAGTAAACTCGAACTCCGCCTTCCCGTCCTTACCTGTGGATACCTTCCCTGATTGCTCCTTCCACCTGATGGATTTGTCCCCATCCCAGGTTTCCTTCATGCTTTGCCATTCAAGATCTACGGCATGAGGTTGGCCGTCTATGGTCTCTGCTTTTATAAGAATCTTTGAAGGCTCTCCGGGAGGTACTACGTATTTGGCAGGCTGGACAGTTATATCGAAAAGGCCTCGAGAGAGAATCACTGACGACCTTCCCGTAACCTCCCTTAAACTCTCATCAGTCACGGTTGCTTCTAAATACAATCTCTGAGACCTCTGGATCTTATCTGTCTTTATAGTAAACTGCATGGTTCCGTCATCTGACGTAACACCTTCGCCTGAATCTACAAGCTCGCCATAATACCCGTAACCCGCGTCGAAAACAGGATAATAGCCCAGGTCTTCTGTGGAGTAATAACTACGCCAGTACGGTTGGGCGTACACGGCGTACTTTACCTTTGCGCCGGCAACAGGTTTGCCGAAGTAGTAATTAGCTGAAATCCTGGCAGATATCTCATCCCCTGCCACATAAATGTCCTTGTCAGCAGTGACTGTGACCTCATACTCCGGCTTCCTGTATTCAGCCACTTTAAACCAGCCATTATGCGTGCTTCCACACACATTGACAAGGACCCGGTAATCACCTAAAGAAGGCTCATCTCCTAGGGTAAGTTCTCCTGTAACAGAGCCGTACTTGTTGGTCTTAGTGTCTGCCCTGTAAATAACCGCATCCGTTGAATCTCTAACCTCAATTGTGACTTCTTCATCAGCCAAAACTTCAAAAACTCCGCCTTTATCTTCACGAAGAATGCCTTTAATCGATACCTTCTGACCCGGCCTGTATATCGGCCGGTCAGTGTAGATATACACCTTATAACGGGCATCTTCCCAGTACCTCCAAGAACTTATCTGTGCAAAACTGACGCCATCGTCCTCTTCCCGGACACCGAGTATGAACATTTCTCCCCTGGGAGTGCCGGTAAGATCAAAAGCGAAGAGCCCGTCGCGATCTGTGGTTCCCTCTCCGATGATTTCCCTGTTTTCGTTGTATATGGTAATCCTGGCGCCTTCACACGGGGCCTCCTTGCTGAAGGTGTAGGCGTAGACCAAGAGTTTACCCTCACCTTGTTTAGTCACGAGCCCAAGGTCTGTTACAATAAACCAGTCGCTGGCTTCACGTCCTTCACTGTCTCTGGCCGTGACCATGTACACTCCTTTACCCTCGGACCCGATTCCCGGATCTACCCTGAATCCCGATCCTGCCGGGCCTTGACGAGGACGTTCCCAGAACTCCCGAACCAGNACTGCGTCTTCCGGCATAACCTGCTCAGTTAAGGATAATGACCCGTGCTGTCTAAAAAACGCTTCTGCATCGAATTTCCAGACAGAAAAGTCAACTCTGGTAGCACCCTCGCTCCTCACGCGGATCAGGGGCGTCTCAGCCGGTGTATTAACCCGTACGTCTGAGTCCACGTACAAGTGACCTTCAGCTGCTTTGCTGTCTACCGGAAACGAGCGTAGAGCAAAAGCCAGTCCGATAAANAAAGCCACGATTACACCTGTTACAAATAAATTCCGATGACGCTGTGTTTTCATGGTTGCTTTACCCCCTTACGGGCAGAGTTTTCCCGAACTTTTCTGTTTCAAAGACATATAACTCGAACGGAGTCTGAGCTCCTATACCTGCTTCCCGCATAGCCCATTCCTTTTGATATTTGCTTGTCCTGGCCTCACCCGGCAGTATTACCCCGGAGCGCCCACTTGTCTTTATCAGAATCCCTTCCAAACGCGGGTTAACTATCACATCGGGACTCTCTCTTCTGACCCGTCCTACAACAGATACGCAAAACTCGAGGTTATCAAGGTCTTCCGCTGTTATCGGAGGATGGCGGATGTCCATGGTAGCAGCCATCCGGGCTGCCCTCTTAATCTCTTCATATAAGTTGGGCTCGCCGGGATAAATCCTTCCCATACATCCCCTGACTTTGTTGTCAATTATTATCGTAACGAACACGCCCGCTTGAATGCTCTTAAGGGGGCTTGACGAGGATTTGTCGGCATCATTCTCGCTTGGCCCCGGCTTTTCGCCCAGGACCACGCGGGTTACAGACCTTCCGGCAATATCCAGAATCTCCTGTTCCAAAGCAGGCGAGCGCAATGCTCTCAGCCTGTCCAAAGGGTCG
>JGI24709J26583_10003663_pt1 | contig 11947 bp, 8 predicted proteins | sample BioPla2DNA1_FD_26583 | JGI IMG/M metagenome (IMG submission 26583) | reverse complement strand
ACACGCCTTCGATTAAATTAACCACCGGGGGTATAGGCAGTTTTGACGAAGGATTATTTCAATTAAGCTTAGTCCACGATGATTGAGAAGGAATTAGTTCAGGCAACTTCAATTACACCGAACCGTATGATGACGAAAAAGGTAAAAGGACAAGGTACTATCCCGATATGATTATCGGATTGTATGATAAGAAGTTCGAAACTAAAGCGGGGTTTCACTTTAAGTTTACTTTTTTATAAACAAAAACTTACTATATTATAAAATATTAAAAAATTAGCAGAAAAAAGAAGGAATTTGAATTTTAATAGCGAATAATATATTAAAGACGAAGATTTCCTTTAATATATTTAATAAACACATCTTGGTAAGCAAATGTTGTTACATCTATTTGTTTTCTATAATCAAACACTAACATTAATGCAAACCTCATATATTAATTTCACCTAATGGCGACTAATTAGAAAAATATATCGCTTATTATCATTTTTTAGACTGTTTACTAACACAAGAGTTGTATATTACATTATGCTGTCCCGGTTTATTTACAACCAAGGACATCATCACAAAAACAACAAACTCTTACAAATAAAATCTTTTAATATCCAATACTTTACCGAGGTGGTGATTTTGTGCTGGAAGCTATGATTGATTTAGGCGGCATCTTACTAAAAGATAATGATACAATTCTAACAAAAACCAAAAAGATACCACTGGAGACAAAGCAGAAGAAAAAACGATATCTAATAAAGATGAATTTCGATTTACATAATAAAATAATTACTTTTGACATTGAGGAAATAGACAATACTACTATTGAAAGATACCTTTTTTTAGGTCATGAAGGCGGTAAAAGCCAGCTGCAATGGTATCAAACATCCGACAGATGCAACAATCTTGTTACTCATTCACTGCCAATCTTCTTGAATAAACTGGAAGACAGCGAACTAAAGTACTCAATTGAACAAGTAATAAAAACTTTTTTTATTGATCAGGGCGAAAACATTGATACCAGATTCCGCTATATTCTGAATATTGACTGCTTTTTCGCTTTGACTCGTAGTTTGAACGATATCAAAACTGAAATAGAAAAGGATGAAAATAAACGTCGGAAACCACATACAGAGCTAATTAAATCCGTTTCAAAGGATATCACTAAATATTGTGCCGATCAATTTGAAATAAAAACGGATCAAATAGGGCTTTTTACCGTATGCATTAATGATCAGACCATAGTTCAAACACAAGCATACAGGAATGTTCTTGAAAAATCCATTGAGCAAATGGAAGATACAGATAGCAAAACTGATATACACTGCTCGGCCTGCGGCTCCTTTGATAACTGCACAAGCAAAATCGATTTTCACGTAAAGTTTTATACAACAAACTTATGTATATTTGCGCATAATATGAACAAAAAAAATTACGACAGGAATTTAGTGCTATGCGGCTCGTGTCAAGACAAAGCTAAAACAGCCGGGATTTTTTTTGACAATGAACTTCGTACCAGAATTGCAGGCTATGATATATATGTTATCCCACATGTTATATACGGAGAGAACCTCAGTTCCGCAAAAATAAAACAAATGGCGGAAATTATCAGCCCGTTAACCAGTACCGGAGTATCCATTAGTTCTGTTAAGGAGTACAGAGGCGAGGTTCAAAGAAGGCTGCGGGTCTTAAATGATGAAAATTATGTATTTCTTCTTAACATATTATTTTTTAAAAAACTTCAGGCTGCAACCAAAATCCAAAAAATGATTCAGGATATAAACCCTTCAGTGTTTTCCGATATATCAAACGCATTTTATGATACGTTGGATATATTTAAAAAGCACTATTCAACCGCACTTATCGAAAATCTTGAAAAAAGAGCAAATCTTAATTTCATTTATTTTATGCACACGGTAAAGCTAAAGGACGGAAAGCCGTCACAATATCAGAACATGCTTAAAACATATGAAAATATACTTTGTAAAAAAACGTTTCGCAAAGAAATTGTATTCTTAAATCTTGCACAAGTTTTAGCTGCCATATGGAGAGAAAAAGAAGGATATAACGTTTCTTTTGATAAAAACCGGACGAACAAGCAAAAGGCGTTCGACTTTAAAACTCTGGACTGCATGTATTACGTCTGTTTTTTGAAAAGATACGGGGTATTGAAAGGAGGTGAAGGGATGGATGTTAATAAATTAAACCTGAATGCCGAGATTACTTCGTATATACGGGAAATGAACTATAATGAACAGCAAGCGTCCATGTTCCTGCTTGGAGTGCTTATTGGAGCAATCGGGCGGGAGCAAAGCAAAAAACAGTACGAAAAAGAACAGGAAGGCACATACAAACCGATTCTTAACAAGATAAATTTCAACGGCATGGATAAATACCGTATTATGAAACTATCCAACCAAATTCCAAATAAACTTCGCCATGAAAAAATTCAACAATACTACGAAGCAATATTCAGTGCTCATAAATATTTGCTTGATAAAAACATTCAAAACTGGAAGCTTAATAAGGATGAAAGCCTGTTCTATCTCTTGTCCGGATACGGATATCAAACAATGAAAAAGAAAACCGATAAGGAGGTTGATAATAATGGTTAAAAACAATAGTGCAATCTTATACCTGTATGACGCGAGACTTTGCAACCCTAATGGGGATCCCGACGAGGAAAACAGACCGAGGATGGATTATGAAAGAGAACTTAATCTGGTATCGGATCTCAGGCTTAAAAGATATATCAGAGATTATTTTATTCAGAAAGGATACGAGCTATATGTACAAAAAGTTGACGATGCGCCGGTTACTTCAGAAGAAAGAATAAACTCTATAAAAGCCGATAAAAACATCGTTAAAGCAGCACAGGAAGCATTTATCGACATAAGGTTGTTTGGAGCTACTATCACGAAAAAAGATAATAACTACTCAATTACCGGCCCTGTTCAGTTTAACTGGGGCTATTCATTAAATCCTGTGCGTCTGCTGGAAAGCAGTATTACTTCCCATTTTTCTTCCGATGCAAAAAAAAGGCAGGGCGCAATCGGAAAAGACTACCGGGTGCAGTATTCTTTGATAGCCTTTTCAGGTGTTGTGAGCGGTAAACGAGCTGATTATACAGGGCTTAGTGAAAGCGATCTTGCGCTTATGGACGAGGCAATGGTAAAAGCAATTCCGCTTTTAGCCACAAGGAGCAAAATCGGACAGCAGCCGCGCCTATATTTAAGGCTTGAGCTTTGCGATTCCGAAACCGTCCTCAAAGACTTAAGAAATTATCTTTCCATACACAAGGATGAAAAACTGGATGATATACGGGATATACGAAATATTACGGAGTATACTGTTGAAGCCGGTGCTCTGGCCGATTATATTAATCAAAACAGATCAAAAATTAATAAAGTTATCTGTTTCCATGATAATGACTTATGCATTACGTTGAACGGTGAACACGCATCCATTGACAGTATTTTTAGTGGCATCACGTTAATAAAACATTAAGGGTGTGATAATGTGAGAGGTGTTGTTTTCGATATAGAATCGGTATTTGCCCATTTTAGAAAGATATATACAAATTCTTCATCACTTTCATATAGTGTACCTCCTCGGACAACGATACATGGAATACTGGCGGCGGTCTTGGGATATGAAAGAGACTCATATTACAGCCTTATGGATTCAAGCCTGCATGTTTCGGTCAAAAAGAACAATCCCACATATAAGATGACACATACTCTTAACTATATACGGGCCGAATCGGCCGGCGATTTAGTAAAAGCGAAAAAACATACCCAAATACCATTGGAAGTTATTTCTTCAGCACCAAACGTTTCATATAAAGTTTATGCTGCGGCAGATAAGTTTAGTGATATGGAAATGTTAATAAAAAGGCTGAAAAATAACCGTTATGTTTTCCCTCCAACTTTGGGTACCGCTTTTTTTCTTGCGGATATTTCCAATGTTTCGGAAGCTATTTTTTATGAACAAGACTATTGCGATTTTATGGAAGTTTCATCAATAATAAACGCCGACGCCGTCGAAGAAATAAAAATAAAAGAAATGGCTTTGTTAAAAGAAAAAATGCCAAGAGCATTCGGGAAAGAAAGAACAATAAAATCTATGGCATCTTATTATGTTGAAGACACCGGCGGTACGATAACTACCAAGCTCAAAAAAGGGTATCCATGCTGGAAGGTAAACTATATGAAAAATGAGGAATTTGTCGTATTTATGTAGGTGATACCTGATATGGTTTTTTATTCTCATACAAATCCTAAAAGGAAATTAATAAATCATTTACAGGAAGTAGTTGAATACAGTATTAGGTATGGCGATGAGAGTCTTACTGAAATACATAAAATCATAGGATATGCACATGATTTTGGTAAATACACAACTTACTTTCAGGACGATCGTTTATTTAAGAAAAAATCATGGGGAGATAAGGCCAATCACGCCTACCTGTCAGCTGTTTTCGGCGCTTTTTTATGTTTAAAAAACGACAAGTTGTCCCAATCGTTGTTTCCACTATTGACATTTAGTTCTATCCTGTCTCACCACGGTGATATTAAGGAATTCTCTTCACTGGATTATTTATCATATTCTCCAAGCAATAGGGCTATTAGTGAAAAATTCAAAGTTCTTAATTCGCAAATTGAGAATATGAAAAACAATCTCGGTTTTATACTACGGGATTTTTCCGAAATTGGTTTAGAAAAAAAGGCAGAAGAGTTTTTGACAACTGAAAGAATCATAATAAACGTGATAAATGAATTAGAAAAAAGGTATATGTCATTTGAGGAAGAACCGGACGAGAATCAGTTTTGGATGCATCAAATTCTATATTCATCTTTGATCTCGGCGGATAAAATGAGCGCCGCCGGGCTTACTCCAGTAAAAGAAAAACATTTAGAGCTTAGTAACTTAATAAGCAAAAAAGACGATATTATCCGTAATGCAAAAAAATCTAAACTTAATAAATTCCGCAACGAAATTTTCGATAAGGTATTAAGCAAATTGAGGGAAGTATATAAAGACAGTTCGATCTTTTCAATAACTGCCCCTACAGGGACGGGAAAAACTTATACCGGTTTCTTTTGCGCAAAAGTAATGCAGGAGCTTTTGGGCGGAAGGCATAAAATTATTTACGCACTGCCTTTTACGTCAATTATTGATCAAAACTATAAAAAAATAGAGGAGCTTCATAACGTAAGCAATGATTTTGAAAGCAACAAGAGCTGTTACCTGATTAAACATCATCATCTGTCGAATATGGAATATATAAACGAGAAGGAAGACTATAGAAATGATCAGGCGGAACTTCTTATAGAGAATTGGGACAGCGGCGTTATAATAACGACTTTTGTCCAACTGTTGCAGACGCTAATTGGAAACAGAAACAGGATGTTGAAAAAATACCATGTGTTAACCAAAAGTATAATTCTATTGGATGAAGTCCAAGCTATACCAATTGAATATTTTGAACTCGTCAGTTATGCTTTCCAAAAATTAGTGGATATTTTTGATTGNAAGATAATATTTATGACCGCTACAAAACCCATAATTTTTCCAAACGCTACAGAATTATTGGAAGAATCCGAACAGTATTTTTCTAAAATGCAGCGGACAACCCTTATTCCGAAACTTAATAAAATAACAATCGAACAATTCTGCGACGATTTTTTAAAAAACAAAGATCCTGAAAAATCTTATTTAATCGTTTGCAATACAATAGCTCAGTCTTTAAAGGTATATAACCATTTATCGAATTTTGGAGAAAAAAAGGAATATATTTACCTATCAACAAATCTCCTTCCGCTGCACAGAAGAGAAGTGCTTAATAGGTTGGAAGCACTTCAGGGAAAGGAAAAATATACTCTTGTTTCAACCCAGGTAGTTGAAGCAGGAGTTGATTTGGATTTTGATGAAGTTATTCGCGATATAGCGCCTCTTGATTCAATAATACAATGCGCGGGCAGATGCAATAGAAATAGTAATAACGAAAACGGAAATATCTCAATAGTAAATATGGTTAATGACAAAGGATATACTTTCGCGTCAAAAGTCTACGGCGCTGTTATTGTTAAAATTACCAGGGAATTGTTTAGTAATAAAACATCCATACCGGAAAAAGAATATTCATACCTTATTCAGGAATACTTTGAAAGAATAACCTCTGGAAAAATATCCATGCAAAAATCAAAGGATTTAATTAAAGCAATAAAAAGACTTGATTTTGATAAAGAACACGGTGTAGGCTCATTTTCACTTATTGAGGACAAGCAGGATTATATTGACTTGTACATTGAATACGATGCTTGTGCCGAAACATTAATTCATAAACTTCAGTCAGCTTTACTTATAACTGACGAAACAGAAAGAAGAAACTTATTAAAAAATACAAGAAGAAAAATGCTGGCATACACCATTTCAATCCCAATTAAGTTTGCAAAACGCTACAAACCGGTTTCCTATGGAGGCATGGATATGTTTATTATAGAAAAAAATGATGTTGGCAGGCACTATAATAAAACAACCGGTTTAAAACGAGACGAAGACTTTGACATGTTTTGTTATTAGCTATAGAGCCACTTGGGGGAGATTATGCATTTTAATGTGGATGAGTTTAAAATAACAGGAACATATATCTGGTATTATTTTATCTGTAAAAGAGAAGTTTGGCTGTTGTCAAGAGGAATAACCGCCGACCAGCAAGATGATAACATGTCTATAGGGCGACTTTTACACGAGAACACCTATATGCGTGAGAAAAAGGAACTCGACTTCTATGGCATGAAACTCGACATTATAAAAAAAGAAAAAGGAAGACTTCTTATTGGAGAGATTAAAAAAAGCTCAAAATATTTATTAAGTGCAAAGATGCAGTTACTGTTTTATTTAAGCGAACTTGAAGAACAAGGGCTTGAGCAGAAGGGGTCCTCTTAATTCCCGAGGAAAGAAAAAGGGAAAATATAATACTTAATGAAAACTCCCGTGAAGCAATCAGGAAAACAAAAAATGAAATCCTTGATATTGTTTCAAAAGATATCCCCCCTATACCAGAGAAGATTAACTACTGTAAAAAATGTGCCTATAATGAACTTTGTTGGTCTTAATGGAGTGATTTCGCTATGAAAAAAAGCGCTTATATCTTTACTGACGGAGAACTTATAAGAAAAGACAATACTGTTTGCTTCCAAAATGAAGAAGGAAAAAAATACTTGCCTATTGAAGATTTGACTGATATTTATGTGCTTGGCGAAGTATCGGTAAGTAAGAAATTTCTTGAGTATGCCACTCAAAAGGAAGTGTTGCTGCATTTTTTTAACTACCACGAATATTATGTTGGTACTTTTTACCCCAGAGAACACTATAATTCCGGTTATATGATATTACGCCAAGCAGAGTTTTATTTAAATTCTGAAAAAAGAAGAATAATTGCTAAAAAAATAATTGAAGGAAGCGCTAAAAATATTATTCAGGTTTTAAAATACTATATATCAAGAGGCAAAAATGAACTTGAGATTATCCTCGACAAAATAAATGCTTATCTTATGCAAGTAAATGTTAATATGACTATAGAAGAAATGATGGCAATGGAGGGTAATATAAGGGAGGCATATTACGGAGGGTTTGATATTATTCTAAGTGATGATGATTTCACATTTGAAAAACGTACGAAGAGACCTCCGCGTAATAATCTTAATACACTGATAAGTTTTGGGAATTCTGTTTTGTATACGATTGTACTCAGCGAAATTTATAACACGCATCTTGACCCACGGATTGGATTTCTGCATACATCAAACCATAGAAGATTCACGCTCAATCTTGATATGGCTGAGGTTTTCAAACCAATACTTGTCGACCGGGTTATTTTTACCCTTGTTGGAAAAAGGATTATATCTGCTAAGCATTTTGATAAAAAATCCGGGGGGATCTTTTTAAAGGATGATGGAAGAAAACTATTTATTCAGGAAATGGAAAACAGGTTAAAAACAACTATCAATCATAAAAGGCTTGGAAGGCAGGTTTCATACAGGCGACTTATTAGGATGGAGTTATACAAATTAGAAAAACACCTCATCGGTGAACAGGACTACGAACCATTTGTAAGCATGTGGTAGAAGGTGTTGATATGTTTGTAATAATGGTTTATGATATTAGTGAGAAGCGTGTGCAAAAGGTTTTGAAAACATCAAGAAAATATCTTTATTGGGTGCAGAACTCCGTTTTTGAAGGAGAAATAACCAATGCAAGTTTTGCTAAACTAAAAATGGAGTTAAGAAAAATTATAGATGAAGAATATGATTCAATTTTATTTTATACATTCAGGACTACTAAATATTCTGAACGCGAAAACATTGGAATTATAAAAGGAGGGCAGAATTTAATTCTATAATAATCCGTCGATGTGGAATAGTGTAAAAAACCCTGGAGATCGACGGAAGTAAAATGTCAGCATTTTCAGACCTTCCAAGGATTTATAGCTTAATAGTCATTATTAGTGTTTATATACGATGGGCTAATATTGCTGTGTCGACGGGTTTTCAGCCTACCTATAAGGAATTGAAACTTGAAATAATCTTGATGAATCAAAATATACCCCTTGTTTTCAGCCTACCTATAAGGAATTGAAACGCCCTCATGGTTTCTCGCCTCCTATTCCATTTATTGTTTTCAGCCTACCTATAAGGAATTGAAACTAAACTGGTTACGACAAACACTCAAAGGAACTATAGTTTTCAGCCTACCTATAAGGAATTGAAACCCAGTAAACTGTATATGTACGCCCATACTATCACCAAAAGTTTTCAGCCTACCTATAAGGAATTGAAACGCAAATGCCTCCTTGAGCCCTGTAATCTGTTTCAACCGTTTTCAGCCTACCTATAAGGAATTGAAACCGCTATATAAAAATAAAGGGGGAAAAAGCATACCTGTTTTCAGCCTACCTATAAGGAATTGAAACCCCCTTTGTACTTGTAACTTCCGCTGTAGTTTCCGTTTTCAGCCTACCTATAAGGAATTGAAACTCGAACATCTGTTCTTTTATTATAAAACAGAAGTAGTTTTCAGCCTACCTATAAGGAATTGAAACAAATAAAATTCGGAGGTGTGATCATTGGGAATATTGTCGTTTTCAGCCTACCTATAAGGAATTGAAACTAAAATGTTCCTAACAGAAATATCTCATTATTAACCGTTTTCAGCCTACCTATAGAATTGAAACTTGTCCGGAGGCAGCGTTAAGCCCCTACAATATTTGTGTTTTCAGCCTACCTATAAGGAATTGAAACTTGACAAACTCGGCAGGATGAGAAATGAAACAGAGCGCGTTTTCAGCCTACCTATAAGGAATTGAAACAACTCAAAAAGGCAACATGATTAGTCCCACTAAGTCGTTTTCAGCCTACCTATAAGGAATTGAAACTTTTCTTCGAGACCGCGTATACCCACTGATTGCGAAGTTTTCAGCCTACCTATAAGGAATTGAAACAATGGAATGAGGACCAGATTAAAACCAAAGAAGTGTGTTTTCAGCCTACCTATAAGGAATTGAAACAGCACATTGATGATATCCGCAGAATCGAGGGACAGTGTTTTCAGCCTACCTATAAGGAATTGAAACTTCTTTTTCGTCACATCACCTCACCGTCCTTTAAGGGTTTTCAGCCTACCTATAAGGAATTGAAACCTCATCCTCCATGTTGTAAGGATTAAATACGCATTCGTTTTCAGCCTACCTATAAGGAATTGAAACTCAGCACATAACCATCAGGTGTGGTTAGTCGTCCGCGTTTTCAGCCTACCTATAAGGAATTGAAACTAGTAAATCCACCAAAAAGCCCACCACCACAGCTTTGTTTTCAGCCTACCTATAAGGAATTGAAACTAAAATGTTCCTAACAGAAATATCTCATTATTAACCGTTTTCAGCCTACCTATAAGGAATTGAAACAAATATTGGATAAACTTTCCAGTATTGCCGATGTTGAAGTTTTCAGCCTACCTATAAGGAATTGAAACAACATATTGTCTTCTTTATTGTCGATTATTTTACTGTTTTCAGCCTACCTATAAGGAATTGAAACTTTCCAAGCCAATCCGCCCTGACTTCGTTCGACAAGTTTTCAGCCTACCTATAAGGAATTGAAACGGCTCCCGCAGGAACGAGCAATCGACACAGGGATAACCGTTTTCAGCCTACCTATAAGGAATTGAAACTTTGAGTTCGTCCAGCAGACAATAAAAACCCACCCGTTTTCAGCCTACCTATAAGGAATTGAAACTTCTCCGACCACGGGGGATCGGGTTCTATTGGCAAAGGTTTTCAGCCTACCTATAAGGAATTGAAACTTCATTATTTCATCCGCCTTTCATTATCTAATGATGTTTTCAGCCTACCTATAAGGAATTGAAACATAGGAGGTTGATCTATTATGACAAAAGCTGAATACGTTTTCAGCCTACCTATAAGGAATTGAAACGATGACGGCGAATATTCTGCAAGGATACGCATCAAGTTTTCAGCCTACCTATAAGGAATTGAAACTCAGACTGACGGAGGCAATTTTTTAATTTCTTGTTTAAGTTTTCAGCCTACCTATAAGGAATTGAAACTAAACGCTGCGTACAGGTAATCTGTAGGGCAAAACACGGTTTTCAGCCTACCTATAAGGAATTGAAACAAAGCGTTATCCGGAAAAGGTATATCCTTGAAGTCGCCGTTTTCAGCCTACCTATAAGGAATTGAAACATAGGGATCATGCAGAGCTTACTTCTCATATGGCAGGTTTTCAGCCTACCTATAAGGAATTGAAACACGCCCTTGAAACGTGAGACGGGTCCGGAAGTTTACCGTTTTCAGCCTACCTATAAGGAATTGAAACCTATCCGGCAAAACCCTGTCATACAAGGAGGCAATAGTTTTCAGCCTACCTATAAGGAATTGAAACTTCCGAAGTCGACAGCGCAACGATAACATTTTTGAAAGGTTTTCAGCCTACCTATAAGGAATTGAAACGACATGTTATCACAACATGGAGTTAGCGTTAATATAGTTTTCAGCCTACCTATAAGGAATTGAAACTCACGTACGATATCATCATCACGCTCTACGATCCCCGTTTTCAGCCTACCTATAAGGAATTGAAACCCTATGACAATGAATATGTATGACGGCCGGAAATACGTTTTCAGCCTACCTATAAGGAATTGAAACCATACCACTATGTCAATTTTGCCATTCTGAAAATTGTTTTCAGCCTACCTATAAGGAATTGAAACATCGCATTGCATCGCTTTTATCACAATGCTTTGGCGGGTTTTCAGCCTACCTATAAGGAATTGAAACTGGTATAAAATATAGTTGCTGGTACAAGTAAATAAAAAGTTTTCAGCCTACCTATAAGGAATTGAAACACACCATTAAAACAGCTAATAGCAGGAAGTATAATCCGTTTTCAGCCTACCTATAAGGAATTGAAACCTGACAATGGAAGAGCGTCGAGAAAAGGATGAGCAAGTTTTCAGCCTACCTATAAGGAATTGAAACTCGCTTGAGGAATTCCTCGGCGACAAATACAACGACGTTTTCAGCCTACCTATAAGGAATTGAAACTGCAATTACAGAAGTAGGGCTTCCGTGGGGCGATGGTTTTCAGCCTACCTATAAGGAATTGAAACAATAAAAAGAATTGGAAAGAAAATCCAAAGTATTGGGTTTTCAGCCTACCTATAAGGAATTGAAACATGATATCAATGTCATAAGCAAAATAAAAAGCAGTGTTTTCAGCCTACCTATAAGGAATTGAAACACCCTCGACATGGAGGGGCAGACGCTTCAATTACCGTTTTCAGCCTACCTATAAGGAATTGAAACTAAATATATAAAGTGGTTAGAAAAAAACGAAATTTGTGTTTTCAGCCTACCTATAAGGAATTGAAACTC
>JGI24709J26583_10003658_pt1 | contig 11953 bp, 14 predicted proteins | sample BioPla2DNA1_FD_26583 | JGI IMG/M metagenome (IMG submission 26583) | reverse complement strand
AAAAAAACAATGACTAGTCCATATGTTTAGTCATTGTTTTCATCATTTGATTAATTTGTTTTTGGCTAGGTGTTCTCCCCATTTGTTGCATCATTGCTTTAATCATTTGTTCATTTATTGGTGGGTTTTTTTTCATATATTTTTTCATATAATTACGAGCTACAAAAAAGCCAATTACCGCACCTGCTATTAAACCGCCTAATACTTTTAATAAATCAATTAAAAAGGCTCCCCAATTCATTTTATCATTCCTTCCATATATATTAATTTTACTAAATTATATTGTTTTTATCAAGGTGTTTATTAATTATATTCAAATGATTTAATTTTAGTATTTTGTTTTGATAACCAAAAATAATCGTGATTAGCAAAATCACAAACTAATATTCTCTTATTATATAAATACTTGTTGTTATGTTTTTTTACATATAATAAACGTTTGAAATAATTATTAATTACATCAACTTTAAAAGGTACACATATTTGTTCAAATAAAGAGATGCGATAGTTTAAATTATTAAACCTTCCTTTATATAATCCGTACAAACTGGTATACAAATCTTTTAAATCATTCTCATAAACCTCTGCTACTTTAGCCTGTACTATAAACAAATAATATTTGCGCATTATATCACCAGCATTATTATAAAGTAATTAAAGTGCTAGTTTTGTAGAAAAAAGAATAATAAAACTAATATTATTCTTTGTATAACTTGATAATTTTGTTTTTTATCTTGTCATATGAAAAATCACAATAATCATATACTTCTTCTCTAGTTCCACTTATTCCAAATTTATCAACAGTCATTAAGCATTCATTGTTATCAACAAATTGATACCAACCAAATGATGATCCGGCTTCAATTACAATTCGTTTATAATTTTTAGGAATTATTTGATTCTGATACTCAATAGTCTGTTTTAAAAATAGTTCCATTGATGGCATACTAACGACTCTTAAGTCTAAATTATCTTGTTTAAACAATTCGTTAGATAAATGACAAGCTGTTTGTACTTCACTACCAGTGGCTATAATAATACCATCTAATTTCACTTGTTCTTGCTTAACAATATAAGCCCCGTATTTTACTTTGTTGGCATCAGTAGTTTTTAATAAATCAACTGGATTTCTGGATACTACTAAACAATTAGGCTTTCGATTATTTAATATTTCGTTCCAACATCCTACTAGCTCATGAGCATCCGCTGGTCTAAAAACATTCATATTTGGAATTGATCTTAACATTGCTAGTTGTTCAATGGGTTGATGCGTTGGTCCGTCTTGACCAACATTAATTGAATCATGAGAATAAATATAAGTAACAGGCAAATCCATTAAAGCTGATAAGCGAATAGATGGTTTTTGATAATCAGCAAAGGCTAAGAATGTTGAACAAAATGGACGCAATCCAGTTAAGGCTAGACCATTCGTTATAGCTGCCATCCCATGTTCACGCACTCCAAACCAAATGTTTTTACCATTATAATTATCTTTAGTAATATCAGGTTGCTTATGCAAATAAGTTTTAGTTGAACTCGCTACATCGGCACTTCCCCCAACAAAGGTTGGAATTATCTCTGATAACTTAACCATGATTTTTCCGTTGCTATCTCTAATGGCTTCTTTTGATTCACTTGAAAAATTCCAATTCATATTGATAATATTAATATTAAAGCGACTACTTACAATATTGTTAAAATAATTATAATCACCATTGTAATTTTTTTTAACGTATTCTTTATAACTATCATCCCAGGCGTAAAAATGCTTTTTGTAGCGCTCACTTATACTTTTTCTAAAATAACTAATTATATTTTCAGGTACATAAAAGGTATTTTCTGGAAGATTTAAAGCTTTTTTTAAACGAAGAGTTTCTTCCTTACCTAAAACTTTACCGTGTACTTCATGAGTACCAGCTAACGATGAACCGGCACCAATAATTGTTTTAACTTCAATAATAGTTGGTTTTGATGAGGCTTTAGCCCGATTAATAGCCTTATTAATAGCATTAATATTATCGCCATCTTTAACAAGTTCAGTATTCCAACCTAAGGCTTTAAAACGTTCTAAGACATTTTCAGTAAAGGCATTAACAGTTGGTCCGTCTAAACTTATATTATTTGAATCATATAGGACAATTAAATTGTTTAATTCTAAACTACCAGCTAATGAGGCTGCTTCATAAGCTACACCTTCCATTAAATCCCCATCACCACATAATACATAAACGTTATAATCAAAAATTTGTTTGTCAGTACTAAACATTTTATTGTCTTTTGGTAATTTGTATTTTGAACCATTTATTTTGGCACCAAGAGCCATTCCAACGGCACTTGCTATTCCTTGTCCAAGTGGACCAGTAGACATATCAACACCACTAGTAACGCCATATTCAGGATGACCTGGTGTTGGGAAACCTGCTCGTCTAAACTTCTTCAAATCATCTAAACTAAGATTAAATCCAGCCATATACAATGTTGCGTACAGCAATGCCGAACCATGACCAGCAGACAATACAAAGCGATCACGATTCATCCAATTAGGATCAATGGTACTAAAATTCAAATGGTTTTTATATAACGTGTAAATGATAGGAGCTGCACCTAATACAATTCCCGGATGACCACTCCCTGCTTCATTTATCATATCTATTGCTAAAGACTTTAAATAATTAATTGTCATCTGATCAAAATTAACTTTTTCTTTCATTATTCCACCTCTTTATTGTATATCAATTATATCAAAAAAAGGATTATTAATAAAGAAATTTGCTTAATTATTATTAATTGTTATTTGATTTTTTTCGACACTCTTATCCATCTCTTCTAATCTTTTGGTGTTAGCTGAATCTAAATATATTACTGCTAAGACGAAGATAATAAAACTTAACATCATTTTATTTTTTAATAAATCTAACATCTTATCCCTCCCTTATTAACTACATTCTATCACGAACAATTGTTCGTGTCAATGCTTAAGCGAACGAACGTTTGACTTTTTTGTAAAGTTGTGTTAATATGTATATGTAAGATATTGAAGGAGGTCAATTTATAATGACTAAATTAACTAATCGCCAAAATGAAATATTAGAATACATAAAAAAATATATAGTATCTAATGGATATCCACCAACAGTTAGAGAAATTGCTAAGGCTATGGGAGTTTCATCCCCTGCTACAATTCATGCCCATCTTGAAAATTTGGAAGAAAAAGGTGTTATCAAAAAAGAAAGCACTAAAAATCGAGCGATTGAATTATTAGTAGAAAATGAATACATTGATAACAATGAAGAAGTTTCAAAAGTACCGCTATTAGGAAAAATTACGGCTGGTTCACCAATTGAAGCAATTGAAAATCCTGATGAATATTTTACATTACCATCTTATTTAATTCCGAACAATAAAGAAGTTTTTACACTTCTAGTCGATGGTGAAAGTATGATTAATGCGGGAATTTATGACGGTGACATTGTAATTGTTGAACGAACTAAAGAAGCTAGAAATGGTAACATAGTTGTAGCAATGACTGAAGATAGTGAAGTAACTTTAAAAACNTTTTACAAAGAAAAAAACCACATTAGATTACAACCTGAAAATGACTACATGGAACCAATAATTTTAAGTAACATTAGCATTCTAGGTAGAGCTATTGGTTTATACCGTAAATTATAAATATTAATATAATAAAAAAGAGCCAAACTATTTTGTTTGGCTTTTTATATTCCTATAAATGATAAATATATTAAGAACCCAGTAAATATACCAGTCATTATCCAACCATTAATTTTTTCAACATCAGTTGATTTATATTTTACGCCAACTGCCATCGAAATTAAGACTCCACCAATTAAACCACCAATATGAGCTGCATTATTAATTCCTGGCAAAGTAAAACCAATTAATAAGTTAATTAAAATTAAGGGGATAATTTGTGATTTTATTACTGTACCTAAATAAATTCGATAATGATATCCAAAATACAATAAGGCTCCAAGAAGTCCAAAAATAGAACCTGATGCTCCGGCACTCACCCCACCAAAGAAAAGCATTGAAAGTAGAGTTGAGATAATAGCACTAAATAGATAAATAATTAAAAATTTAATTTTACCATAAAAACTTTCTAATTGAGGACCAATAATATATAAAGCATAATTATTAAAAGCTAAATGCATAAGACCAATATGAAGAAAACTACTAGTTATTAGTCGATAATACTCTCCGGCTCTTATTAAATCCCTATGACTAGCTCCAAATTTTATTAAAGTTAAGGCATCAGTACTTCCGTTACCAAAGATATACATTAAAGCAAAAATTAACACATTAATAAAAATCAACGCCAAAGTGACCGTTGGTTTTTTTATTTTAAAAATATCTTCAGCTCGCTTAGCATCTTCTTCATTCTTTTTATTAATATCACTTGTTAATTTCATAAATAGCTCCAATCCTTTTTCTTTAAAATCTATTTTATTAGTAATTGATGGGAAAAATTCTTGGAAAACTTTTTCCTTACTTAAATCGTTAATATTTTTTACATTAATGCAAGTTATATCATCAGGATTAGTTTGTAAATTAACATTCTCACCTAAATTTAAAAATATATTTAATGTATTTATATGAAGGGAGAAGGTTTTTTTCTTAATATCTTTCATAATACGACTTGTTTTATATATATCATAATCTAATTGTTCTTTGTTATGAATATAATTAGATGCAATTCTAATTATTTGATAATCACCATTTAAGTTTTCCAACCATATTTCATCTTTCGCACCGTGCAAAATGATTGGATTATATCCTTGTTCAGTTATAAAGTAATGTAATAGTTTGATAATTAATTCGTCAAATTCATTTTTCATTATTCCGTTCATTATATCACCACTTTCTTGTAATATTTTACTATCTTTATTATATTATGTAAAGGTTTTTTATTTGTCTTCTTTAGATGCAAAATTTTGCATAATATTAACAAAACAATTTGGAAGTTCACTATCAAACTCTAAATATTTCCCTGTTTTAGGATGATTAAACCCTAAAGTTTTAGCATGTAAGCACTGACCTGAATCATCAATTGTTTTTTTTATACCATAAACAGAATCGTTTACAATAGGATATTTAATATAATTAAAATGGACTCTAATTTGATGGGTTCGACCAGTTTCCAAACTAGCCTCAACTAAAGTTGTTTCTTTAAATCTTTTAATTACTTTAAAATGAGTTATGGCTTTTTTACTATTTATTGATGTTACTGTTTGTCTTTTTCGATTATTAATATCTCGCCCAATTGGAGCATCAATAGTACCTGTATCATTATTAATAACACCCCAGACTAAAGCATAATATTTTCGAACCATAGTTCTGTCTTTTAATTGTTTAGCTAATTCTTGATGTGCCTCATTATTTTTAGCAACAACTAAAAGCCCAGTTGTAAAAGAATCAATTCGATGAACAATCCCTGGCCTTAATTCACCATTAATATCACTTAAATGGTCATAATAATATAATAATCCATTAACTAAGGTCCCCTTTTCATTACCAAGGGCAGGATGGACAACCATGCCATTATCTTTATTTATAACAATAATATCATCATCTTCATAAACAATATTTATATCTATTTTTTCAGGATTAACTTCAAGTTCTTTATCCACTTGTTGTTTAATAGTAATAACATCATCTTCTTTTAAAAGATAACTACTTTTTACTTTACTATTATTTACTAAAATATCGCTTGTATTGATTAATTTTTGGATTTTATTGCGACTAAGCTTTAAAACATCAATCAAATAAGTATCAATACGCTTTTGAACAAACTTGCTATCAACTATATATCTTTGCACGATTTTCCCTCCTTTCTCAAAATATCTATGATTATTAAACTAATTGATATTACAATACAAATATCAGCAACATTAAAAATGGGAAAGTTATAACCTAAAACATTAAAGTCTAAAAAATCAACTACATANCCTAACATAATGCGGTCCATTAAATTTCCAAATATTCCACCTACTAAGATTCCATATATAATAATCTNACTGCGGTTGAGTTTAACATTTCGAATAAAAAACCAATAAATAAAAAACAAAGCACTACATGCTACTAAAATTAAAAATATTTTATTACCTTCTAAAATACTCCAAGCAGCACCGTAATTTTTAACATAAGTAATTTTGAAAAATGAGTTTATAATATTTATGCTATCAAATAAGTTCATTTTAGTAGTAATTATATATTTTGTTGTTTGATCAACAAATAAACATAGCAAACTAATAATTGTCATTTTTTTATACATGTATTTCACCATAATAATTATATCATGAAATAATTTAATAATAAAGTTGACTAATTTTTGACATAAAAAAACAAGAAGTAAACTTCTTGTTATTTCGCTAGATTTAAAGCGTCTTCAACTGCTCTATATAAAGCATTGATTTTCATTGTTACACCACTAACTGAATCGGTTTCAGTTTGGTCTTCATCTGACCATTCTAGCCAATCAAGTCCTTGTTCAGCAACAATTTTGTCTTCTAAAGCTTTCACTTGTTCGTGCCACTCTTTACCAATTGGTGATGCGACTTTCATATTGTAATCGTCACCTAATGTTTTCTTAGTGGTATTAATACCGTCTTTGACATGAGTAGTGTCTAAAAATACTGATTTAACATTGCCTGTCTCATCAACGTAAACAACTGCTGTAGCAACACTTTCGCTACCACCATAATTATCAGTATAAGTACCAAAGTAAGTTCCCTCTTTGTAATCTCCCATATCTTCCACTTTGGTACAACCTGTCACTAAAACAAGTGCGAAGATCATTAATGTAACTAAAAATTTCTTCATGTTATTCCTCCTACCATACATATTAAATTATATATNAAATTNAATTGNTTTGCAATTCTTTTTGGAAATAATTGACTAATTCTTTACTAATTGTACCTACAATTACTCCTGTTGGTATTGAAAACAATAATAACCATGGTAAATAATAAATCATATTAATAGTATTCAATAATACAATTGCTACTAAAACTTGTCCNACACTATGAAAAATAGAACCAATAATACTAACACCAACAATAGATAATTTACTAAATCTTTTCATTAAGTACATAACAGTTCCACTTAAAAGCGCTCCCATTAAACTAAAAAAGAAAGTTTGACTAAATACTCCCGTTCTTAAAATACCCATTAAAAACACACGTAAAATTGATACATACATGGCATCTTTAAAGGTATAAAAATAAAGAACAAATAGAACAATTGTATTAGCTAACCCTAGTTTAAGACCAGGTATTTGCCCACTAAAAAAAGGAATGGTACTTTCAACTAAAGCAAGTACGACTGATATAGCAAGTAACATCGATAATCTAACATTTTTATTTAATTCCATACTTCACCTATTTAACTACAGCATCAAGATCAGTTGCTGCCTCTATTTCTATTACTACTTTGTTCGGTAAACAAACGATTGTTTCGTATGTTTCTTTTATCCAACTTTGTTTAGAGCATAAATGAANAGGACTATTTTCCTCTACAACTCTTATTCGTTCCCCTTCAACTTCAATTACNACATCACCATTATATCCTTTAACAACGTGAGTTTCGTTCTTATTTAAATTTAAAGGAACGGTTAACACCAAATCATTTTGATAATAAACTTTAGCGAGCTTGTCACTGTTTTTTTGCGTAATTATTATTAGACTTATCATTAGTATAGAAAACAAAGCAAGTCCTACAATTAATTTTATATCGTTTTTATTCATAATTATTAAACCCTTCACTTTTAATAATTTCATGATCTAAAGTAAACCAAATAGCTTCTACTCCATCCATGTTATTAACTAAATTTAAGCCTTCATCAATTGGCATTAAAAACAAGGTCGTTGTTAATATATCGTTTAATTTACTATCATTAGACACAACAGTGACACTTATCATATAATCACCAGGATATAATGTTTTAGGATTAATGATATGATTATACTTTTTGCCATTGTATTCATAAAATCTTTGATAACTACCACTAGTTGCTACACATATGTTTTCACCATTTATAATAGTCAAGTTTTCTTCGTTGTTTAAAGGGCTTTTTACTCCTATTTTATATAAATCTTTATGGTATTTATTACCTACTAATACTTGTCCACCAGCATTGATAATAAATTTATCGAATCCTTTATTTTTTAAATATTCTCCGGCTACATCAGTTACATACCCTTTAGCGATTGCTCCTAAATCAATATTGGGATTATTGTTTAATATTTTATTATCGCCTAAAAGTTTCACTTCATTAATATTTTTAGTAGCTATTTCTAATTCTTCTTTAGTTGGAATTCCATCCTTATTTGCTAAATATTTTTTCCAAACATCAATAACACTACCCATTTCTATATTAAATAAACCATTACTTTTATTTTTCCAAAGAAGACCGTATTCTAAAATATCATATAGCCTTTTATCAATAGAAAGAACTCTTTCTTCAGTTTTATTATTATTAATGTAATGAACATTAACTAAACCTTCATAACCGTTATATCTATCAGTTAATTGATGATATTCTTTATATATTTTTTCAACTTCTTTTAAAGCATTATCGGCTTCTCTATTATCACTATATACTTTAATATTTATATAAGTATCCATATAAAATAAGTTTTTAGTAATAACTTTTTGTTTCTTGGCCATAAAAGAGATTAACAACATAGCCATTAATAAACCTAAAAGTAAAATATAAGGTACATATTTTTTCATACTATCACCTGTTTAATTATAGCAAAAAAAGTAGATTTAATCTACTTTTATTAGAAACTAACTTTAACTAAAATAACATCTTCACCAATCTTTTCGATTTCTTTCCATTTGATTTCAATTTCATCTCTTGTTGTAAACAATGATACTAAAAACTTACTTTTTTCAATAACTAACCCGTTCATAGTTCCATCACTACCTATAATAATATCAATAATATTTCCGATTTTTTTACCATCATTAACATTAACAACATACAACACACTAATAATTATTTATTCTCAAAATAGTATAAATATCTCNTTCCTCGTGGTAACTAACATTTATTTTTTGTCCTTCTTCTACAAAAGGAAGAACATTAGGTTTTACCTTTATTGAAACCTTATATTTATCATTAAGATTATCGACAAAATAATAATAAGATATTCCATCAATAAGTGCCGTTTTAATTTTCGAAACGGTAATATCTTTAGTCATAACATTACTTTCACCAACATGGCGTTCATCATTACCTAAATAATTTAGGGCTGCTGCTTTAATGCCTTCTTTAGCATCACTAACAACTACCTTTTGATAATCAACTACATCTACAAAGGCATACATTTTAACAAGTCCTGCTCGATCTTTAAGCGATAATAAGTAAGTTGGTTTATTATTCAAATTGATTAACAGCGGAAATGTAGCACGGTATTCCATTTGTTGAACTTGTCCCTCAGCACTAGCCATAGCAGAATATTCTTCAGCACCAGCAACTGAATAAAAAACCGTTTTTTTAGTTCGAAGATTAGTTAAAATAAAACCAACATTTGATTCATCACTTGCTACCGAAGTAATACCAGTGTATAAATAAACATCATCATTCATTACGGTATAATTATAGCCTTCAGTTGTGACAACAACATCTTTTTGACCAAACACCGAGTTAATGTAACCCTTTTTATATTTCCCCCAATCATTAACTTGTTCTAAAATTAATTCTGGTGGATAAACGTGGTCAACCCACGTCGGAATTTCATTGACTTTATATTTAGTTGTTTCTCCAGTAATAGGATTTAAAATAACAATACCCGTTACCTCGCGACGAAGTCCTATTCCAGCATATTGGATTGTTGGAACGATCCAATAAGGATTACCATTGTTATCAATCTCAAATTTTTCTTTTCCAAAAACTTCAAATGGATAATTAAATCTTAATTTGCGCTGCAGCTTTTCATTAAAAAGAGCTGAGGGCATATATTTCATACCCTTATCTAATTTAACTAACTCAGCCTTACCATTTACTGAATTAAGAATAATATATCCTTTTACTCCACCCTTACGATTCGTAAAATATTTAATAGCGTTGGCATACTCTAAGGGTGTTACTCTTACAATATCATTTTTATAGTTGATTTGAGTATATAAATTAGATACTGAAAATTGAGAAACTAATTCAGTCATTTGACCCATAACTCGATCTCCTAACTTTTGACTAGAATCCTTATCAAGTAATGGTAATGAATTAAAATCAACCTCACTAACATCTTCTTCAAATACTCCATCTTCTTTAATACTTATACGATTGTAATATCTCTTGGCATTAAAAAATGGTGAATTAACAATATTAATTAAGATTAGGATAGCAAAAATAATTGGTATAGATAAAATCCAATAATATTCACGCTTTGAGTGTTCCTTTTTTTTACTAAGTTTAAGTATTATGTTTTCATTTAATTTTAATTGATTAATCTCTGTACTAATATAATAAATAACAATTACAATTAAGGCATATGGATAAAACTCAGGTGCACTAAGATTTATCGGTGGAAGCATAAAATAATATAATAATGCTCCTAAAATAATTGTAATAACGAATGGCATAATTTTTCTTTTCATAACTACCTCCTACCTAATTATAACATTTTTTGCTAATATTTAGAAGAAACTTTCAACTTTTTAATAACCTTTTTTTCAATTCTCGAAATATATGACTGACTAATATTCAATAATTCAGCCACATCCTTTTGAGTCATTTCATTATAATTATATAAACCATACCTTAGTATCATTATTCGTTTATCTCGATTATTCAATTTGTTTATTTCTTCATAAAGAAGTTGCTTTTCCACTTCTTCTTCAATCCCTTTGGTTACAATATCAGGTTCAGTCCCTAAGATATCTTCTAAGTGCAATTCATTACCTTCAGCATCATAACTAAGACTATCTTCAAAACTAATCTCCCCTCGACGTTTTTTGTTTTTTCTTAAAAACATTAATATTTCATTATCAATACAACGAGAGGCGTAGGTTGCTAGTTTAATATTTTTATCTAATTTATAGGTATTAATACCTTTTATTAATCCAATCGTACCAATACTTACTAAATCTTCTAAATCTATTTTAGTATTCTCATATTTTTTAGATAAAAAAACAACTAATCTTAAATTGTGTTCAATCAATTTCGCTCTTGCCATTTCATCTCCTTCACCAGCTTTTAATACATATTTTACTTCTTCTTTAGATAATGGTTCTGGTAACTTATCGGAACTACCAACATAAAACAGACTTTTATTAACCTTAAAAAAATTTAATAAATAATTAATTATTTTCTTCATTTTATCCCTCCAATAATCGCTGATTCAAAATACAATTAACACCATCTATCCCTGTTTCTTCATGCATAATTCCAACTAAAAAGTTAGTTTTAGCCCCTATTCCTTTAATTATAATTTTATAGGGAATAATACATTTTAATAAGCCATTATTATTAACAGTACGATAAGGAACTAAGATTGTTTTTAAATTATCTACATCATAACTCAAATAATTATAATTAACTAAGATAACTGGTCGCTTAAAAAAAGGATCTATTAATTTATTACCAGTATCTAAAAAACCGGTTAAATTAATTTTTTGAGTTTCCGTTAAAAATAATTCTACTTCATAATAATTAGTGTAATGATTTTTAAGTTTAAGACCTTGTCTAACATAAGTATATATAATAATTGGTGATAATATTACTAACAAAATATAATTAATACTAAGACCATGGTGATAAAAGATTAGTCCTTCTTGCTTATAAGAAAACTCAACATTTAAATAATATAAAAAACCACCAAGCAGAATACTAGATATATATAAATAAAGAAGATTTTTTAAAGTATATCTTATATCCTTATATCCAAAAGAAATAATTATCATTAAGACACTAATTATAAATTTAATT
>JGI24709J26583_10003655_pt1 | contig 11955 bp, 10 predicted proteins | sample BioPla2DNA1_FD_26583 | JGI IMG/M metagenome (IMG submission 26583) | reverse complement strand
AAAAGGAGGAAAATTAAAAATGCTAAAAATGGATGCGATGACTGTCCTTTAAAAAACAAATGCGATCATTAAAAACAGGAACGGTATAGTTCAAAATAATAAAGATTCAACTACAGTATCTGTTGTTTTTTCTTTAATTGAGCCAATGCAACACCTACAATAATCACAATCATGCCTATTATTTTATTTGCAGTCATTGCTTCATTAAGCAGTATAAACGAAGNTATTGCNGTAAATATAGGAATGANNTTGGNAAANACATTGCTTTTTGCTACTCCTATNTTTTTTACTCCAATTGCATAAAAAATAAAAGCAAGGGTAGAGCAAAAAACGGCTAAAATTATTAATGAACCCCATAATTCTAATTGAGGAGATATAAAAGAATACAAAGGGGTTATCCCTTGTCGGATAGGTTCTCCAAAAACAATAACTAAGGGTAAAAATAAAAATAAAGAAATAATATTTTGTAGAGCAGTAATCCAAACAGGATGTATTTCTTTAGCTATTTTTGCTAAGACCAAACCATAGCATACGGCAGAAAAAACAGCTAAAAATAAAAACAGTAAACCTATACTGTCTATCGAACACACCAATTCTTTTCCAAATATTAAAAAAAACACCCCTAAAAAGGATAAAATAATTCCAAAAACATTGATTTTTAACAGTTTAATTTTGTATACAAAAAATACACTGATAGCTGTAAAAACAGGAATAGTAGATATGACAAGTGCCGTTATAGTAGGGCTAACACGTTGTAATGTAAACGTTTCACCTATAAAATAAAGAAAAGGTTCGAAAAAGGATAATAGAGCTAAAAACTTTATATGTCGAATTTTTATAGCATATTGACGATAAAACAATAATAAGATGGGAATTAATAATATGCTTGAAAAAAGCAAGCGAAAAAAGAGAATGCTAAAAGCATCCATATATTGTAATACAATTTTGCTAAAAACAAAAGAGACTCCCCAAAAAAATACTGCCGATAATAGCAATATATATACAACACTTAAAGGTAGACGTTTATTCATAAATACATTATTTTCTGCCAAAATCGGCAGGAATTTCTCCCCAAGCTTGCGTTTCCCATTTTAAAATAGGATTAGTATAAGTGTTTTTTTCCAGCCATTTTTCGGCTCGTTTGACCAAATCGAAAAGAGAAGCATTTTTTTCGTTGTATTCCAATTTTGTACGCGACCTTTTTTGTTGCACCCATTTGATAGCAGTTGCACTATCGCTATATATTGGCAAGTCTAATTTATAACGTTTACAATAAGACAAAGCATGTACCAAAGCCAAAAACTCCATTAAATTATTGGTCCCTTCGGGAAAAGGTCCTTTGTGAAAAATTTTCTTCTTTGTACTTGTATCTACTCCTTGATATTCCGATTGTTTTGTTTTACTACTGTACGCACCGTCAACAGAAATGCTTGGAACAACGGGCGAACCATACAAAGCATCTAAAATCATTTGCATTGGTCGTTGTTTAGACTTAGGAATCAAGTAGTGTTGACTTCCTTTTCGAAAAGCTTCTTCTGCCGCCTCCAATGAAGGAAAAGACTTGTATAAAGGCGACGGAAAACCTTCTACTTGCTGCTTACATTCTTCCCATGTCTCGTATATTCCTTCTTTCCTCCCTTTCCAAACGACATAGAATTTTTTCTTCATTTATGCTAAATAATAATGTGTTTTTTATTTTTTAATCTTTGCAAAAATAACATTTTTTTCTAAAAAACATTCTGTTTTTTGCAATATATTTGAATCTTCTTTTACGAATAAAACATAAGTTAACGAAAGTTAGCATATAAATGATTTGTTTTTCTCTTTTTTTAATTGAGCGAAGCTATGCTTTCATTTTTAGTTTTTTAGTATTTTTGCATAGTAAAATAATTAAAATAATGCGGTTGAATCTTTTATAAGAGTTTTAAATTATACTGTGATGAATATTTTAGTCAAAAAATCAATTATTATAAATAAAAAACCAAAATAATTATGAAATTTTTAATATTACTTCATATTTTGTTATTTAATATATGTTTATATGCTCAAAGTAAACCAAAAGTTAAAGTAGCCAAAGCTTATATAATACAAGAAATAGCATGCTATGGGCTTGATTTTTATCCTCCTTTTAAAGGTTGTTATAGATTACAAACGCATGGTGAGTTTTATGTTGCTACACGTCATGATATTATGAATTTTATTAAAGATGATACTGTTGTTTTTAATAATCTGACTTTATTAATTGCAAATCAAAGCATTTGGTATCCTAAAATTATTGGAAATTATGATTCAAATAAAATATTAGATTTTCTTGTAAATAAAAATTCGGAAATTTACATCATAAATGATAAATTTTATTTAATAAAAAAGATTAGATATAAATATATTGATAATATTGAATTACATACAACAAAAGGAAAATACATCAATACCTATGTTTCATATACAGATAACATAGATGAAGATGAAGAAGACACGTCTTATATTAATTTGAAACAATGCTTTAATATAGATTATTTTCAAATTTTATTTAAAGTTTCACATGAAATGCAAACTAACAAGAAAATAAATAAATATGTTTGGAAAAGAAGAGAAGATACGAATTGGTAGTGTATTATCTTACAGTTTTCTGTTCACTTCAAATATACTATACAGATTATCATAGAAATAGAAAACAACATTAAACAAAATGGGGGTTAAAGCTCTCGTTTTTGCTGTTGTTTTTCTCTTTTTTTAATTGAGCGAAGCTATGCTTTCATTTTTAGTTTTTTAGTATTTTTGCAAAAATAATACATCATTACATGAATTGTTAATAAAGAGTCTTTGGCAAAATATTATAGGATAATATGCTTAAAAAAACATTTTTTGTTTTAACTATTTGTTGCTTTTTTTTTGTTTATGGCATATATGCTCAAAGCAAAGCTATTTTCAAAGGTAAAATCATTGACTTTTTAATTTCACAGCCGCTCGAAAACACTTATATTCATAATTTAACAACCGGAGCTACTGTTTTTTCCAACGATAAAGGCGATTTTTCGATAGGCGTAAGAGCTTATGATACGATTGCTATAACAAGAGTAGGCTATAATCCTGAATTCATTGTGTTGAACGATTCTTTGTTGCGTCTCAAAGAAAGAGTTTATATTCGCTTGTTAATGAAATCGATTATGTTGCGTGAAGTGAAAATTTATGCTATCAAACCTTATCCGCTATTTAAAAAAGAAATGGCACGCAAACAAGACAGCACAATTATTGACGATATGAATTTAAGCAAAGAAGAGAAAGCCGGAATAGTCAACAGTCAAAACACCGGAGGAAATATAGTAGCCAATACACCTTTAGCTCACCCTTTTACCTTTCTTTATGAACAATATAGCCGCAAAGCGAAAATGCAACGACAATACAATGAGTTGATGCAACATCAAGAGGAAATAATAGAGCTTGCTCAAAAATACAATCCTGAAATAGTACAGCAAATAACCGGTTTGACAGGCAATAAATTAGAAGAATTTATGGTTTATTGTTCTTTTACTTATTATACTTTAATCGTATCACAGAAATGGGAAATAGAAGCAATGATACGAAACAAATACCAACAATATAAAAGAGAGAATGCAAAATAATCTGTTACCTTGTATTATCGGACCTACGGCAAGCGGCAAAACACAGATAGCCGTAGCTTTAGCTGAAGCGATTGACGGTGAAATTATAAGTGCTGATTCGCGTCAGGTTTATCGTGGGATGAATATCGGTACGGGAAAAGATTTAACGGAATATGAAATAAAAGGCAAACTTATTCCTTTTCATTTAATAGATATGGTAGAACCGGGCTATCGCTATAATATTTTTGAATATCAACGCGATTTTTATAATGCTTACCAAGACATTATCAATCGCAATCGCCGAGCGATACTTTGCGGAGGTAGCGGAATGTATATCACATCTGTTTTAGACAATTATCGTTTAGAAGAAGTTAAAGAAAACAAAGCATTAAGAGAAAAATTGGACAATATGTCAACGGAAGAACTGATAAACTTATTAATGTCTTATACTTCTCTTCATAATCACACCGATACTTGTGATAGAGAACGATTAATTCGTGCTATCGAAATTCAAGATTATTATAAAAACAATCCTGAAAAATCGAAACAAATATTGTTTCAGCCTTTGATTTTTTATATTCATTACGAAAGAGATGAGTTAAGAAAACGTATTACCAATCGTTTACATATACGTCTTCAAGAAGGAATGATAGAAGAAGTCGAAGCACTATTGAAAAAAGGAATACCGTCGGATGATTTAATATATTACGGATTAGAGTATAAATACCTTACATTGTATCTTATCAATCAATTGACTTACGATGAAATGGTAAAATTGTTAAATACAGCCATTCATCAATTTGCTAAACGACAACGTACTTGGTTTAGAGGAATGCAACGCAAAGGATATCACTTCCACGTCATTGATGGAAATTTAAAAACAAACGATAAATTAAATTTTATATTAACTAACTTGAAAAAAAACAGTTAATTTATTGTTTTATAAATTTTTTATAAACAATAGTGTTCGAAGCTGTTATAAACTTAATGATATAAACACCTTTCGGATAGTCGGCAATATCGATTTGAAAATCATTCTTCTTTGACTCAAATTTTTCTACCGTTTTGCCGATAATATCAACAACTTCAATTGCAACAAATTGATTATTTGCTGTTTTAATATTTAGTTTATCTTGTGCAGGATTGGGAAACAGTATGGGTTGTTCATGATAATCTGCTTCCAATACAGACACATCGCTTTGTTGAGTAATCGTTAAATTGCGTGATATAACGCCATCGGTAATAGTATAAGTTGCATTACGATTGCTTCCGCTTGTGTTTTCGGATAAGGCGGTAAAAACAAGTTTAACCGAATCTCGACCGCTTGTCGTATTGATATTTACCCAATCTTGTCCTCCGGTAATAGTCCATTCAACATTGGATAAAAGATCAACTTCAACCGTACTTCCATTATTAACTGCCAATATCGCTGACGGAGCACTTAATTTAATAAAATCGGGAAGGCGTTGTTCGATATATATTGTATCGTTTATAGCATATATTGATTTGACAACTAACGTACAAATTCTGTTTATACTCCAAGTGTTTGCTGATTTAGCATAGAATACTATCGTATCGTTATCAGAACCTGAAGTTTTAGTAATACCTAACCAATTGCAATCATTTTCAATTTCCCATTCTAAATTAGAGGCAATGTATAAGGTATCGGCACTTCCTTTATCCCCTTTAAGCACCGTATATTTAGGAGAAACGGCAATACTTAAAACATAATTTACTTGATTAATGGTTAAATATCTTATTCCCACTTCTCCTGCTCCCTGAATGCTAAGCTGAGACGATAAAGTTGTATCGCCGTCATTGCTTGTGTTGGTTGTAATGGTTACAAGAGTCGAGCCGGCACTACCTGAAGTAGGACTTATTGTTAGCCAAGAAGGAATATTGTTGATTGTCCAATTAACCGAACTTTCAATAGTGAAAACTCTTGACTGATTAGCCTCTGAAGAGAAAAAAAGGACGGTGTCGGAAACCACTAAATATTCATATCCTAATGCTTCATAAGCATTAATATATCCATAACCATCAATCGTATGAGGAGAAGCGGGGTGTAATGGAGTGGCTGTTTGTTGTAAACGTGTCTTTATTTGTGCAGGAGTTAATGTGCTATCTTTTGAAAGTAATAATCCGCATAATCCGGCTACAATAGGACAAGCCATCGAAGTGCCTTGCATACCATCGTAATAAGTATTTTTAAAACTTGGATAATAATAAGAAAGCAAATAAGATTTACAATAAGTGGTACTTAAAATATTGGGATAAGTCATTGATTCTATAAATCCTCCCGGTGCAGCGATATCTGCTCTTCCTGATCCCCATTGCGAAAAATAAGATAATTTGCCATCTCCATCAACAGAAGCCACAGCAATTACAGTAGAATATCCTGCAGGATACGAAATATAATTATCTTCATCTCCTTCATTTCCGGCAGCAGCTACTAATACTATTCCGGCATCATAGCATAATTTTAAAATTGTTTGTTCTGTATAGCTTGTTGAAGAAGTTCCGTAAGACATACTTATTACATTAGCTCCATTGTTAGCCGCCCACTGTACGCCTTCGGTGCCATAACTAATGTATTTAGGCTTAGATTCCAAACTAGTTGCTACTCCCATTAATGTAACGCCGCCTCCGATAGATGCTATTCCAATGCTATTGTTATTAATAGCACCTACTAATCCTGCACAATGCGTGCCATGCGAAGCGTCGTAAGCGGCGGATGTACTTCCTTGTGGAATTGAAACAGAAGAAGGAGAGGCACTCCCAACGGTATACTTATTGGATGCCGTAAACTTACAAAGATTAGAAGTGCTAATTTGTAAATCAGGATGATTTCCCCAAACAAAATTATCAATAATAGCTACTTTGATAGATGCTTTTCCTCGCTGTACATTCCATGCCGAATCGGCTTTAATCATATCTAAGTGCCATTTTAAATTACCGGTATAATAAGGGTCGTTGGGTGTCCATAATATTTTATGCAAAGGAACTTTTTCGGCAAAAACAATGATATCTTGTGCACTTAAAATTTCTATTAATTCGTCTACTTTTTTTACTTTCGAAAATTCGGCACGAATAGTTTGCAATAAATCTTTATTATCGAATAAATAAAAAGGTCGACTGAGTGCCGTAATCTCGTATTTGTCAAAAATATGTTGTAAAGTGGGAAATTCGGATAAATCTACTGTTAAATCTTCATTGACTTTAAACTCAACATCATCATTTAATTTAAAATAAATAATCCCGTCTTGATAGTTGGGATAAACTAATTGAGCTTTTGCAAATGCAACTGTAATAAGTGTTATAATAAAAATTGCAACGGTCTTCCTCATTTTTTTCTTCTTTAATATTAAATATTAATTCAAGTTTTTTGACAATTATTATGCCTTTTTTATAATTTAATAATTTTTTGATAAGTAACTGAATTATCATTCATTAAAATAGCTACAATATAAACTCCTTTCGACAAATGAGCAATACTAATTGTATTATTCGTAAAATCGTGATAAGATACAATCAAATTTCCTAACACATCATATAAAACAATCTTTCTTATAGAAGCAACAGCCGTATTTTGAATGTTGAGTGTTGTTGAAGTAGGATTAGGATAAAGTATTGCTTCTTGATTCGTTAGTAAATTATTAATCGAAAGGTCGCTTTTTTGAGTGATTTTAAGGTTTTTTGTAATTTTCCCATTGGTTAAATCAAACGAAGCTATTTTTTCTTCTCCTGAAGTGTTATCTTCTAAAATAGTAAAAATAATTAACATTGAATCGCTTCCGGTAGTTTTATCGGGTTCTATCCAAGAATAATCGCCGGTAATGCTCCAATTAACATTCGAGTAAACCATTATTGATACCGTATCTGTAGTAGCAGGTCCGATTTGTGTAAACGAAGCATTCCATTTTAAAAAATCAGGAATTTTTTGCATAATAATTACCGAATCGTACATAAAATTAAGTCCTTGAATATACATAGTATCAAGACGATTATATCCCCATGTGTTAGCAGATTTAGAATGAATAATAATGGTATCGTTCCCATTACCCGATGTTTTATCAATACCAAGCCATGAAGAAGAATTGCTTACTTTCCAATCGACATTTGAATTGATAATAATCGTATCCGAATTGATTTTTCCTCCGGAAAAAACTACATAATGAGGATTGTTGTTTATATATAAATCATAATTTAATTGAATGAGACGAATGTCTTTTACAATATCATCCATCTGAATTTGCATTATTGCTTCTCGATTTTCACTGCCGGTGTTTTCACTGTTTGTTGTTAGTTTTACAACAGATATTCCTTTGGTTCCTATGCTATCATCAGTTGTTATCCATGAAGGCATATCCAAAATCTGCCAACTGTCGGTAGCTTTAATATGAATAGTATCGGAAATATCTGCGTTTTTGGAAAAATAAACGGTATCTCTTACTAACAGTTCTTTAAAAGTTAAAGCGGCATAAGCATTGATATATCCGTTTCCGTTAATTTGTGTGCTAGAAGCCGGATGAAGCGGTAAAGCCGTTTTTTGTAGTCTGTATTTTATTTCTTGCGGCGACAAAGTGCTATCTTTAGAAAGCATTAATCCGCACAATCCTGCTGCGATAGGGCATGCCATCGAAGTGCCTTGCATACCATCATAATAGGTGTTTTGTAAAGTAGGATAAGCTGATTTTAAAAAATATGATTTACAAAATGTTGTGCTTAACACATTAGGATATAGTGGGTCCGACGATTTAATAAAACCTCCGGGAGCTGCAATTTCGGCTCTATCGCCATATTGTGAAAAATAGGACAGTCTTCTATCTCCATTGACGCTTGCAACAGAAATAACACTTGCATATTCGGAAGGGTAATGTATCGGATTACCTTGATCTCCTTCATTGCCGGCAGCACCTACCAATACAATACCGGCTTCGTATAAAACNTGTAAAAAAGTTTCAATGGTTTGACTATAATAAGGGGAACCGAACGACATACTAATAACTTTGGCTCCATTTTCTGCAGCCCAATGGACTCCTTGAAACGTATAACTTAATTTTCCGTCATCGGAAGCAGCACGCACTCCCATTAAAGTTACTCCTCCACCAATAGAAGCAATACCAATTCCATTATCGTTAATAGCTCCTACTAATCCTGCACAATGAGTTCCATGCGATGCTGAATAAGCTGTTTGGGTAGATGATTGCGAAGTATAACTGGCAGGAGGTATGGTAGCCGAATTACCTAAAGTTGATGTATAACCTAAGTCGGAATCATAGGAAATTTTACATAAATTGACCGAATCTATCAACAAATCAGGATGGTCCCCCCATATAAAATTATCCACTACAGCAACTTTAATAGATGCGGAACCTTTTTGAACATCCCATGCCGAATCGGCTTTTATCATATCTAAATGCCATCGCATATTTCCTCCGTTGATATTAGTGCTATATAAAGGGTCATTAGGTGTCCAACAGATTTTATCAATAGGAATTTTTTCGGCATATTCAATTTCTTTTATCTTCCCTAAATCTGTTATAAAACTTTCAATATCATTTATTTCACTAAATTCAATTTGCAATATGCGTAATAATTTAGGATTTTCATAGATAGTAAAAGGACGATGAATAGAAATGACATTATAACGTTTAAATAATTTGTTTAAAAAAGAAAATTGATTAATAGGAATTTTAGTAATAATTCCTCCATTGGTAGTTTCGTTAGGGTTTCCACTTGCCGTAGGAGCAATTTTATCTAATGGAAAATCATCGGTTAATTTAACATAAATCATTCCGTCTTTAAAATCAGGGGAAATAGTTTGAGAATAAAGATTGAAAACAGATAAAGCAAAAAGAATGATTATAAGCGTTTTACATTTAAACATCACGTAATAAAGTTTTTAAAATTGAATTTACAAAAGTAAAATAAATTATTTAATAATAGAAGCAACTTAGGCTTTTTTTCAAAAGAAATTTTATTTATTTTTGCAATGATTTACATAAATAAGCCATTATGAGTACAAAAGAAAATCGAGATAAGAAATTTCTTCAACAAGCAATTGATTTGGCAGTCGAAAATGTGAAGAAAGGTAAAGGAGGTCCTTTTGGAGCTATTATAGTGAAAAACAATAAAATTATTGCTAAAGGAACCAATGTGGTTACATCTAAAAACGACCCAAGTGCTCATGCCGAAATATCGGCAATACGAGCAGCATGTAAAAAATTAAAAACATTTCATTTAAAAGATTGCACCATTTATTCTAGTTGCGAACCTTGTCCGATGTGTTTAGGAGCAATTTATTGGGCTCATTTAGAACGTTTAGTTTTTGCTGCTGATAAAAAACAAGCAGCAGAAGCCGGATTTGACGACGATTTTATCTATAAAGAATTGAATTTATCATATTCAAAAAGAAAAATTCCGACTTTACGTTATGATATGGAAGAAGAAAGTAAAGAGCCTTTTATGGCTTGGCTAAACAATGAAAATAAAATAAAATACTAAATGGAACATAAAGCGGGATTTGTTAGCATACTAGGTAATCCAAATGTAGGGAAATCAACTCTAATGAATGCTTTAGTTGGAGAAAAACTATCTATTATTACGTCAAAAGCACAAACGACCCGCCATCGAATTATGGGAATTGTCAATGATGAGAATTTTCAAATTGTTTTTTCCGATACCCCCGGATTGCTTGAGCCAAACTATAAAATGCAAGAGTACATGATGAAATACGTAAATACTGCCTTGCAAGACTCCGATTTGATAATTTACGTAGTTGAAGTAAACGAAAAAAACTACAATGAAGCAATTATAGAAAAAATAAAAACATTGCCAATAATATTAGTTATCAATAAAATAGACAGAGCTACAGCCGAACAAGTAACTGCCACTCAACTTTATTGGGAAGAAATACTAAGGCATAGAGAAACATTTTATGTATCAGCGACAAAAAAAATAGGTCTTGAAAAATTAATGACAAAAATAGTAGAATTACTTCCTGTTTGTCCGCCTTATTTTTCAAAAGACGAACTAACCGATCGTCCATTACGATTTTTTGTATCGGAAATTATTCGTGAAAAAATTTTGCTTTTATATAAAAAAGAAATTCCCTACAGTGTTGAAATAGAAATTCTTTCCTATAAAGAAAGTAAAGATATAACACGTATTGATGCCGTAATTTATACGGAAAGAGAAAGTCAGAAAGCAATTTTATTGGGTCATAAAGGAGAAGCAATAAAAAAATTAGGCATAGAATCACGAATTGAAATTGAGGCGTTTATTGGTCAAAAAGTGTATTTATCTTTGAGTGTTAAAGTACAAAAAGATTGGAGAAATAACGAAAATCGCTTAAAAAATTTTGGGTATGGAATATAAATTATTTTAAATCAACAAGATTAAACTAATTGCCATTACCATCATTCCTATAATAAGACCATAAATGGAAATATGATGTTTGCCATATTCATGAGCGGCAGGAAGCAGTTCATCAAAAGAAATAAAAATCATAATCCCTGCAACAAAGGCAAATACACATCCTAAAATAAACGGTGAAATGAAGGGAGCTAAAAATAAATAGGCAATTCCTGCCCCAATAGGTTCGGCTAATCCCGATAAGAATGCCAAATAAAACGCTTTTTTCTTATTGCCGGTAGCATGAAAAACAGGGACTGACACTGCAATACCTTCAGGTATATTATGAATAGCAATAGCCACAGCAATGACAATACCTAAAGAAGGATTTTCCATTGCACTTATAAAAATAGCAATGCCTTCCGGAAAATTATGAATCGTAATAGCAATCGCTGTAATAATTCCCATTTTCATTAATTTTTGATCTTTAGGAGGTTGTGTGTGCATGCTTTCTATTGAACGCATTTCATGTGGATTTTCATGAGAAGGCACTAATTTATCGATAATAGCAATAAATAGCATACCTAAGAAAAAACAGGTAGCTGTAAGTATAAGTCCCGCTTGTTTCCCTATTTCTATAGTAAGCAAATCTTCTGCTTGTCTTAATAATTCAACAAAAGAGACATAAATCATTACGCCCGCCGAAAGTCCTAACGAAAAAGATAAAAAACTTTTGTTCGTGCGTTTTGCAAATAGTGCTATCAAGCCACCAATTCCCGTAGCCAAACCAGCCAATAGAGTTAATAAAAATGCAAACAATACATTTTGTTCCATAATGAGAGTTTTTTACAAAAATAGAAAAAAAACAAATAAATCATAAATAAAAACAAAAGATTTTCTTAGTCTTTCTCTTAATTAGAATAGAGAAATTTTATGTAAATTTGCATCTAAGTATTTAGTACTTTTTTTATTCACAAAAAATACATATAATTATATA
>JGI24709J26583_10003653_pt1 | contig 11962 bp, 16 predicted proteins | sample BioPla2DNA1_FD_26583 | JGI IMG/M metagenome (IMG submission 26583) | reverse complement strand
CCCCTCTTAATATTTTTCTAAAGTCAAATGATGAAAAAATGCAACATCTTTATATCCCTTCATATCACTTACTCGCATTTCCATCTCTACCATTTTATCTTGCCACTCTGCATCCTTATGAACTTCTTGGTTTTGCTGCAAGTCCCAGAAAGTTCTCATTCCCAAAGTTTTGGTGATTTTTAATTCACCACACCAGTTCTCTATATCTGAGTCATCATAATAGCAAATGGCACCATACTTTGACGCCATACCATCATTCCCATCTAGCAAACTATGAGCGTGTTCAAAATTATTTAACAGTACAACCATCTGCATGACTCTCCCCGAACGATTATGTTTAACAATTGATAATTTCCCTTCGGTTTTTAAGACTCTTGCAAATTCATTTATGATATCTTCTTTATCAGATGCATATTCCAAAACATTGTGACAAATAATCAAATCAAATGTCTCATCATCTATTTTTCGTAACTGTTCCGTACTCCCCACTATCTGCCTGTATTCATTGTTCTGCCATCTTTCCATTACTGATTCCTCTGATGGTTCAATTGCAGTTACCATATTATTTTTCGCTAAATAATCTGCTGTCACTCCGATGCCACTTCCGAAATCCAAAATCTTTTTTCCTTTAACATCACCTAGTTGAAGCCAGACAATTCGCTTCATAAGAAGTTCCCACGGTTGTAAATCTTTTAGTTCCATAATGACCCCCTAAATTAAAATTTGTTTTCTGTTTTTATAAATAACCTCTCGTAAACCGACTTTTTCCACCAATGACTTTGCTATTTGATAATCTGCACACAAATCCTCTACCACGTGTGCATCGGAACCAATCGTAATATATTGTCCTCCATTTGTTTTATAGATTTCTAATAAATCTATCCCTGGCATAGTCTCTACATGTCCCTTACGTAGCGAAGATGTGTTGATTTCGATGGTCATATTTTTATCTAATAAGTTTTTGAAAATTTCATTCAAAATGGTTTCTGTATAATATATTTCCCCGTAATAACGCTTTGGAAAATCCATATGACCCAGCGAATCAAATCCGCCTTGTTTTACAGTCTTTAAAACCTCTTCCCAATACAAATTGTAAAATTCTTTTGCAGTATACTGCTCTCTCACCTTTTGACATGGGAACATGTTTCCGATCCAATGTATGCTTCCAATGATGAAATCATATGGCTTCTTCGACAATTCTTCTAGCTCATTCACATATAAATGCGGCTCTCCAAACTCAATACCTGCACAAAGATCAATATTATTTCTATACTCTACTTTTATTTTATTATACTTTTCAAAGAAATTCTCTGAATTATAATAGTCATATCCATAATCATTTTTATTTAAATCAACATGATCTGTAAAACAAATTGTCTCAACATTTAAATCAATTGCCTTTTTCACATATAATTCCATATCAGCTTCTGAGTCACACGAATTCTCAGTATGAACATGTAAATCTCTCATATATACACCCTCTTTCTTATAATCTTTTTGAAAAGCTATTTCTATTAATTATACATAAGAATACAGTATATTTCATCCACATTTTGCAAAAAGAGCCAGCTGAATATCAACTGACTCTTTCACTACTAATTAAACACATTCATCGCATCCACGTACCCCTGCAACCCATCTGGCTTCAACGCATAAGACACATAATTTGCAGGCTCTTCCCTTGCCAATCTCACCAGATAGCCTTCATCTTCTGGTTCATCAAATATAACCTGTGCATTTGCTTTTTCACATTCTATTATCAGTTCATTATCATATTTATCTTTCATAACTACTGCATCAAGAATCGAATCATAATAATATAAATTATAATCCATCCATTCCACCTCCAGCCTTAGCCAATCATCCCAAAATGCTTCAATGCATCCACTATCGCCTTTTCCTTCTCTTCAGGACAATTCGGTTGCTTCGCATCCTCTGACTTAGCCAGATTATAATTCTCTCCAACTTCTAATCCACATTTCCTTTTTATCTGTGAAATATACAGATTAGAAACCTTAAGTCCATTCTCTTTTAACACATACTCCTTAATTTCAGCATAAGTCGACTTAGTCTCAGCAGACGTCACATCCAGCTCATCCAAGTCCAGATCTACTTCAATTCGATCACTCGGTTTTTGCTGGGACAAAAGAACAACCGTCTCCACATGCACAGTCTGCGGAAACATATCAACTGCACAAACTTTTTCAACTCTATACCCTCTCTCCTGCAGTATCTCCAAGTCCCTTACCAGTGAACTAGGCTTACAGGAAATATATACAATCCGGTCAACCCCATAGTCTATTATTTTATTCAAGGCCTTGGGATTAACTCCATCTCTTGGTGGATCCAGAACAATAATATCTGGCTTGTCTCTTAAATCATCGATTACCCTTAAGACATCCCCAGCTATAAATTCACAGTTACTTAATTTATTTAAAGNTGCATTTTCTTTAGCAGCCTCCACTGCTTCCTCAACTATTTCTACACCAGTTACCTTTTCGGCTACAGGAGCCAAGAGTTGGGCAATAGTACCCGTCCCACTATAGAGGTCAAATATTTTTTTATCTTTGGTATCTCCTACATATTCTCTGGCTTTACTATACAGGACTTCTGCTCCTAAAGAATTGGTCTGAAAGAATGAGAATGCAGATATCTTGAACCTTAATCCCAGTAGCTCCTCATATATATAATCTCTACCATAAAGTAACTCAGTTCTATCACTCTGTACCACATCTCCAATACTATCATTATAAGTATGAAGTATGCCTTCAATATTGCCCTTTATATCGAGACTGGTCAGCAAACTTATCAAACTATCTAGTAATTCCTTCTCAGTACTATATTTAAGTCTTTCTACATCTGTAGTATTGACATGGTCTAAACTATCTGAGTTCTCATTAAAGGGCTGAGAAGTAGTAACCAGATTAATGAGTATCTCCCCTGTGTATACAGCCTTTCTAACAACAAGATGCCGAAGATAGCCTATTCGAGTATGCTTATGATAATAGGTTACTTCATTACTACTGAAGTAGTCTAATACACATTTTAAGATTCTATTATAATCTTCATCTACTATTGCACAATCATCAGTCGTAAGTATATCATAAAAATTTCCTCTCTTGTGAAGTCCCAAGGAAAGAGGGCCATCCTTATATTCATCTCCAAATGAGAACTCCATCTTATTGCGATAATTCCATTCTTTCGGACTTCCTATAATCCCTTCAAAAGTATAATCTTCGCATACTTTGTCAATCAGTCCCTTAACCTGGTCTTTTTTTAATTCAAGCTGCTGTTTATATGAAAGGGTATGATAATTACATCCCCCACATTCACCGAATACACTACAAGCTGCATCTTCGGTCTCTAGAATTGATCTTTCCAGTATCTCTTGTAGCCTTCCTTCCACTTTTACTTTCCTTATTTTACTAATGGTAAAGCGTATCTTTTGTCCAGNAATCACATTCTTTATTATTACTTTTTTATCATCTATATTAACTATTCCTTTATTGGGAAACTCCACTTGAAGTACCCTTCCTTCATAAACTTGTCCTTTTTTCATATATAATAGCTAAACATATGACAGATAAGCTAATAAGTCATAGTAAAGCTTACTCTCCCTTCTTAAGCAATGTTTTTTATGGTGTTTTATTTTATTATATATCATATCAAGAGGAAAATCGATTTATTATTTTTAAGTCACAGATTATATGCTCATCTAAGTAATGATTACTATATGATGAGGCGAAAAGATATTATATTTAAGTTGAATACGGACAAGATGTTAATATAAAACATCCTGTCCGTATTACTTTTCTTACTTTATCTTAATTGCACTTGGCTATTTATCTTCCAATATCTATAATGTTTTGGATGAGGCCTTTACACTTTCCACACTCCTCGCCAGTTTCTTCATTAATTCCTCTTCCAGCACCTGTTACCTCTCCAACTTTTTCAACTGTATCAGCGCCATTCTTAACTGCATTTACTACCGCTTCTAGAGATACATTCATACAACCGCATACTGAAGAAAGTATAGCATTTAATTCACTTTTACATCCTTCGCATTCCCTACATACTCCTACAAGCTCAACTAATTCATCTATGGTTCTTGCACCAGAAATCATGGCTTTTCTGATTGTTATATAATCCACCTTATTATTAGTACATATTGCTCTGTTCTTTGCCATTTTGTCATGTCTCCTTCAGCAGAATATATCTGCATGATGGAGCCACAAGGAAGAGGAGCTTGGCATTGTCATTTATTATATATATTTGACCTTGTTAAAGCCCCATACATAGCAAATAAGACATTAAGTGACCTTTGGGGTCATGGCTTTGTTAAAATCTCTAAATTAGACAATGTGGACAATGTAGGAGCTTAGCTTACTGCGTATTTGGGTGATATTTTTTTTAAAGCTCGACTTATGCTTATAGTATGTGTATAATATGATTATAAGTTAAAAGGGGTTGAGTATATGGAGTACAAGGTATGGAAAACCAATAGATTTAATGATGAAATATTAACCGAGTTAGTGGCTATTTTTTATGATTTAAAAAAGGCTAAGGACTTTGTAGAGTATCAATCTACTATTGCTGAAAGCCATGCTATTATGGAAAATGGAAAAAGAATTGATATTGATTAATGAAAGGATGATATGAACATGTCAAAAGAATTGCAAAGATTAAACATGAACATGCCTGCTGATTTAATACAACAGGTGGATGAATTTGCAAACCGTATGCATTTAAACCGTACAAGTGCAATGATATTTTTAGTTAGCACTGCATTAGATCAAAAGAACGTTATGTCTATGATGGATGAATTGCTTAATAGGTTTTCAGAGCTAGAAGAAAATGAAAGGGCAAAATAGCAACCTGTGGTTCCCTTTGCAAGTTGCAAAGGGTCAACGGTTCTATTAAAAGACATACTTTATACCTCTATAAATTTCTTTTCAGTATATAGTATGTATTAGAATACTTAAGGTTACAATCTAATTGGCTATGGTGTCTAGATAAGCATCGGATATGGATATGTCTTCCTCCTTAAGTCTGTATATAATAAACTTATCATGTCTATCACCTGACCATGGCATCTTAACTTTATTGATTATTTCAAAAGGTGTCTTTTCCTTAAGAAAGTTTTTATACTCAGCTAGGGGGTAAAAAAGTATAATATGGACTGTTCTCTTTTTCTCCATTAAAGAATACATAATGTTAGTTACTACCTTCTCAAATATATCTACTGAGAATGGATTGAAAAAATAAAAACAATTATCATCATGGCTTATCTCATAGTTCTCAGCTAGACCAAATTGAAAATTGATTGGTGCACTTATATGCTGTGCCTTTAATCTATAGGTTGTTTTGTTATCCAAAGCTTCCTCATATGTAATAGCATTGGCTTCAATTCCAGTTACAGGAATCTGAAAGCGATTATGTATATAAAAGGTTACCCTACCTCTACCACAGCCAAAATCTACAACCTTATCATCCTTACCAGGTTTATAATATTTGAACAACTTATCTAAAGCTTTATATGGTGTTGCCTCATAACGGTTATAGTGGGTTCTCCTATCTTTCCACTCTCTTATACCGATAGTTTTTATTCCAAGTAATTTATCTCGTCTTCTTTCGCCCATTAATATCCTCCATTTATTATTGTGTTGTATTGTTAATTATATAGTAAATGGCCCCCACTATTAAGCAGAGGCCAGTCTAGATAAATCCAATCTAAGTTCATTCCTAGTTTATACCATTACTCTAATCCTTCTACATCAGCAAGATAAGTAATAGCTATAATTTCATCATCCTTTGTTATGAACTGAAGCTTCGAATCATCCTTAGTATAAGTATAAGCTCCAGAAGATTCTGTATAGCCCTCTCCATAAGCAGCAATCATTTCATCTACACTAGCCCCAAGATAGATCCCTTCAGGAGTGCTTACACTATCATCCATAATGTATATAGAAGATACATTATCCATTCCATTTAGGGGATAGGTTGTAATCTCGAATCCAGGATAGGTATAGGTCTTATCTAGCCCTTTAAATGCACAACTTTCAGCCTCAAAGTACTCCAATGCTTCACCCAGATTGTTTATAACTGGGGCCACATCCATATTCATAAATATATTAAGGTCCTTATATTCAAATGAATATCCTGAGGGCTCTTTTTGTATGTCATCCTGGTCCTCTTCTTTTTGATTGTCATTATTTGTATCTTCTTGATTATCTTCTTGTACTGGATTGTCTTCTATATTCTCGGGTTCATCATTTTTACCACAAGCAGTCAGTACCATTGCCAATACTATGAAAAGAAATATATTTTTCATTCTTTTTCTATTCTCCTATCTACATAAAGTTCTTATATACATAAGTCTAGTCCTTCTACAGCTATCATATGATAGCAAATACTTTCTAACTATAAAATTGTCTATCTGAGAGTATTTTATTCTACACTAGCTTATTTGTCAATTATTCATAGCAATAACTATTCAAGGATTCACTTATTTCACAGATTATACCTATTCATCTTCTGTGTCGCTACCTAACTCTTGAGCCACTGCTCCGTAGCTTTTGAGGTATCCATACTCTTTTAATTCTCTTTCCTGGTCCGCTTTCATGGCATAATAAAAATCGACTTTTTCCTGCCATATCCTCTGGTAGTCTTCCTGGTTCCTATGATCTGGTATATTAAACTCACTACTTAAAATATGTCCAAAATACTCAGTGAATTTCTCAGCACCAGATAAGTTAAGATGAAGCCCTCCATCGAAAGTATCCTTATCATACTCTATACCTATCTCATCTTCAGCAAGCTCAAGGAAGTTAATATAAGTCAAATCATGTTCCTTAGCAAAGTCTACTATTTGCTGATCCCATTCTGGATACCAATATGGATAAACACTTGGTGATTTGATTAGGATCAACTCAATATTATTACTCTTGCAAAGCTTTGTCATCTTCTCTAGATAGTTATATGCATTATCTCCAAAGCTATAGTCTGCCATTACCCTACCCTTAGGAATATAACCTACCGGCTTTATGTCCACTCTCATTAAGTAACCGTTATGGGATAATTTTTTCTTACCAAATAAATACTTAAAATCTTCCCTCTTAATATCATTCCATCTTGAATGGTACCTAAGTAGGGGAAATATATAGGTTATTAAATCCTCATCATCCATCATTGAAGCCTTAATAGCCCCTATCTTTTGCTTAGATAACTTCATACCATCTAGGGTGAGCCTGTTATAGGCTTCCTTTTGAGGTTTATTATATTTCATAGCAAGTACATTAAAAACCACTGCCTTAGGCTTCTCATATTTTATGGTTTCCTCAAGTAAATAATAGGATTGCCATATAAGCTGCTGAGCACTACCCCTTATATAGCTTGTAATGCCGTATTTTTCCCATAGGGTAACAGGTGAGATATTAGAAAACACCTCACAATCACCTACAAATATTACGTCATGCTTTTTTTCTTCTTTATAATATTCCTCTACAAGATTCCCCTCAGGGATTTCCGACATATATTTAGGCATAAATAATTCCTGTAAAAAAAACATTACCACTAGCATAAGCAGGATTGCCATAATATTTATCAGAATCTTTTTCTTCTTCATTACCGGTTCCAGCCTTTCCAACCACATTCTGCAAAGTTTTATCTCTATACCTTTAGCTAACTTATATCTATTATCCCAATTTAAAACTGGCTATATATAAATTGGCTAGAATCATATCCTACCCCATATGCTCCAAAAATCAGTATAGAGATTATTAAAGCAAAATAAGCTAAATATCTTACTAGTAAAGGTTTTGTTAAAAGGATCTCTCTATACGACTTAGACCTAGAAGCAAGACTTACATACAAGATAATTAGTACAGCTATTATTAACACAAGATAATCCCATCTTGTAAGGCCTAGCCCTAAGAGACCACCATTAATCAGTTCATTCCAATTCCACTTTGTGAATACTGTTCCATACATCCTAAAGGTAGTGCTAACATTTCTGTAGCAATCTAAGGTACGTAAAAAACTCATAAGCCAAAATGTTCTAACTACCTGAAATAAACGATAGTAAAAGGCGTCTTGTACATTAAAACGTTTATGAAAGCTTTGGTAAAGAGGGATACATTCTTGAGAAACAAGTATTACTAAGCAATTTAATAACCCCCACACTACAAAATTCCATGCTGCACCATGCCATATACCAGTTGTAAACCAAACGATAATAGTTGCAAGATATACGGGAATTCTCTTGCCTATAGGATCACCAAATATCCTCCTACACTTTTTTGAGAGATTAAGCATCGACTTACTAACTGATATAGGAAAGAACATATAATCCTTAAACCAGGTTCCCAAGCTAATATGCCATCTTCTCCAGTATTCTGTAATTGATTTTGAGAAATAAGGACGCTGAAAATTCTCCTTTAGGCTTACTCCAAAAACTTCAGCTACTCCGATAGCTATATCTATTCCACCAGTAAAGTCCGCATATAATTGAATTGCATAGAAGAACATTCCAACAAGCACATATACGCCCTGGTAGTCATCAGGGCTTCTTATAATAGTATTTACAGCTACCAATAGCCTATCGGCTATAACTAGCTTTTTAAAAAATCCCCATAGGACTCTTTGAAGACCGAAAGATATTGCCCTAGTGTCAAATGAATGCTCAGCAAATAAGCTTTCCTTCAAATCATCAAAACGACTAATAGGTCCCTGTATTAATTGAGGAAAGAAGGAAATGAATAAGGCCAATTTAAATATATTCTTTTCATATGGATACTTATCCCTGTATACATCGATAATATAGCCCATGGTCTGAAAGGTATAAAAAGATATGCCAAGGGGCAATATAAAACCAAGAACAGGAATATTTTTATTTATTTTTAATAAATCAAATACCGAGTTTATGTTAGCAATAGTAAAATCAGAATATTTAAGTACAGCAAGAATACCAAAATTAAAAACCATACAGACCACTAGCCACATTCTTTGCTTTTTTTTAATTCCTGATTTATAAGCTTTTCTTTCTTCTCTTGAAAGCTCTCCCTTGTTTTGCTTTAAGTAGACTGATGAAGTAGAATGAAGTAATCCAATTTTTCGGCTTATAAAATAGGTTGATAAGGTGGTGACAAGTATATACACTAGATATCCTAAGCCAGCAAAGCTATAGAATACATAGCTTGCTAGAAGTAGTAATATCCATTGGTTTTTCTTCGGTATTAAATAATAAATTACAAACAATATGACTAGAAATAGTATAAACTCATACGATGTAAAATACATAAAGCCCCCTATTATTCATCCTCCAATAATCTTTCAATTAAGGCCTTGATAGCCTTGGCGGAATTAAAATTCTCCGGAATAATATCCTCTACTGGAATTGTAACATCAAATTCCTCACTAAGATCTGATATAAGTGTAACGATATCAAANGAATCAATTATCTTATCATCGATAAGGGTATCGCAGGTTTCAAAATCAATCTCAGGGTGTAATCCTTCTAAAATCTCTAGTATTTGTTCCATGTTAAATTCTCCTATGTTCTATTTTTTCTATAAATATTTACTTATTATTTTAACGTCCATAATACTTTTCTTTTAATAACACTCGATTAATTTTTCCATTGGCTGTCAGTGGCATACTATCAAGCTGCTCAATCATATTTGGTACCATATATCTTGGAAGCTTCTTCTTTAAAAAGCTAGCCAGCTCTGCTTTAGTCATATCTCCAACATAGTATAGTACTATCTTTTTCCTGATATCATCAAAAATACAAGATGCTGACTTAATATCAGGATACATATTTGCCACTACCTCTATCTCACCTAGTTCAATACGATGTCCCATATGCTTTATCTGATTATCCTTTCTAGATACGAATATAAGCTCACCCTGGTCATTATATTTGCCCAAATCTCCTGTACGATATATGAGCTCTGGATAGGAATTATTTAAAGGATTTTGTACAAAAGCTTCATTGGTCCTTTTAAAATCTCCATAATAACCTAGGGTAAGTGAGCTTCCACGAATGCATATTTCACCTGCTTGTCCCTGGATTACTTGCTTGTCATCATCATCAAGAAGAATTATATCTGTATTTTTAAATGGTCTTCCTATTGGTATGACCTCATCCAATTCAAAATCCCTATTAACCTCGTAGTAACAAGACATACCTGTACATTCAGTCGGCCCATATAAATTTATAAATCTTGCATCAGGCAGATTCTTTCTCCACATATTAAACTGCTTTATTGGAAACACTTCACTACCAAAGGCTATGGTTGTTAGATACTCAGGTATAGCCTTTTCAAAGGTTCCAAAGGCTGAAATCATGGTTAGGGCTGATACTACCCAGCATATTGTATTTATTTTCTTTTCATTTAAAAACTCCACAAGCTTTAGTGGAAACATAAACAGGCTCTTTGGTATGATATATGTCGTAGCACCATATTTTAAAGTCGGATACAGCTCCTTAAGGCAGGCATCTACATATAAGGGTGTCTGATTACCGAATACTGTGTTTTCATTGATTTTTAGTACATCGGATAGGTTCTCTATATAATCTATGACAGACCTATGACAGGCTACAACTCCCTTTGGTATTCCAGTTGAGCCTGATGTAAATACTATATAGATGGGGTCAGTATCTATCTGCTTATCTCTAATCTTTCCTAATAATTGCTCATCTATACTAGACTTAACTAAATCATCATATAGATATACCTTACCCCCATAATCAAAGCTTTCTACTGACTGTATGGTTTCATTATCACATATCACTGCCTTGGGTTTTAGGCTCTGAAAAATAAGCTCTATTCTATGCCTAGGCATCTCATCATCTATGGGAACATAATAACAACCAGCATATATTGTGCCATAGAAGGAAATTATAGCTTCAGGATGCCTACCCATGAATACAACTATGGGCTCCTTATAATGTCCCTGTCTATAAAGAAAACTACCAATAGACCTTGAATTCTTATAAACCTCACTAAAACTAGCTTCCGAAGTTTCACTTGCATAAGCAATTTTATTGGCTAGCTTTCCTACAACATTTTCCAAGTATTCCAACACATTGTTTTGCATAATCTTCATGCCTTCCTAATCTATGTATTTATATACTAGCTTGTAATTAATACCTGATACTCTTTTTTTAAACAAGCACCCGAATTCAATACACTCCGCATGGCAAGAACCTCTAGGGCATCTATGAATCTTGATCCAATACTCTCATCACGCTTTATCATTGATAATTCAGTACATCCTAAAATAATCGTATCAGCTCCGCCTCTGATTAATTCATCCCTTACCTTATTGAAAAATTCCATATTAGCAGGCCTTCCAGCTTTTACATTATTATATATTAAGCTTGTAACAAGGTCTTGACTAGGCTTAGTCGGAATGATTGGACTAATACCATGTTTATTTAACTCCAACTGAAACAGTTCACCTGTTATCGTACCCTCAGTAGCCATTATACCAGCCTTCCTCACTCCATGGCTCTTTAAATATTGTACAGTCTCTCTTATAATATGGATAATAGGCACCCCTATATTACTAGCCAATTGATCATAAAAATAATGAGCTGTTATACAGGGAATTGCTATATAGGAGACTCCCAATCCTTCCAGAATCCTTCCAGCCTCAATCAGGTGAGGAAGCGGGCTATCAGCAGATTTATTTAGAATGTAATCCGTCCTATCCGGTATAGATGGTCTGCTGATAATATTAACATCAATATGACCTGGTCAATACTGGCATCAGTCATTCGACTTATCAGTTCATAAAAATATGCAGTTGCTGCAGGACCTAAGCCTCCTATAACGCCTAAGCTCTTAGTCATATAAACTCCTTCCCTACAAATACAAAAGACATCCAAGCCTATTGGCCTCCTGACTATTCTTCAGGTGTTGCTGGATATAAAGATTTGTCAAAATTATAATAGTTG
>JGI24709J26583_10003645_pt1 | contig 11980 bp, 11 predicted proteins | sample BioPla2DNA1_FD_26583 | JGI IMG/M metagenome (IMG submission 26583) | reverse complement strand
CCCCTTCGCGTCTTTTGCGTGAGGCCTTGTTCGTTACCCCTGTACATCACCTCACGCGAATGCACGCGGGAGAACGTGGAGTCCGGGTGCTACCGACTCCTCGTTGCAGCATCGCATGCGCCACATCGCTGCCAGGTGCCAAAATGAGCGAATTACCGGGTCTGCCACTCAATGCGATCGCAAAGCCGGGCTCAGTATCGTCACCAGGTTTGAAGCGGGCCGGAATGGGGTATCAGGCTCAGGAATGCCGGAGTCAATAGTATCACCTGAACAATTGTCTGAAGTAAAAATGTTTTATATGGGCTGTTGCAGAAGTATATGCATGTACTCCGGCAGCGGGGGTCTTCCCGGATGAGCGACCAGACGCCTGTCTTTATCATCACCGGCGAGCAGGGCCAGTGCAAGACGACGTTCCTGCACCTGGTCCTCAGCCTCACCGTCGGGGCAAACGTCCGGATCAGGGGCGTTCTCGCTCCCGGCCACGTACGGGACGGCAGGAGATCCGGATTTACCCTCATCGACCTCGCCACCGGCGAGCACGAGGAACTCTGTTCGATCGACCCCGATCCGCGGTGCGAGGTCCATGGTCGCTACTACTTCCGGCCCGAAGGGCTCGCCTTCGGCCGCAGGGCGCTCGTCCCGCCTGACCCACGGGAGACCGACCTCATGGTCATCGACGAAGTGGGACGGTTCGAGCTCCAGGGCGCGGTCTGGGCTGACCAGATCGACCGGTTGGTCACGCTCCCGCACCCCCCGATGGTCTGGACCGTCCGGCGCCGGCTCCTCGATACGGCTATCCAGAACTGGGAGATCAGAAACCCGGTGGTGGTGGATGTCAGGACCGCGAGCGTGATGNCGACGGCAAGCGACGTGATGGACGCCATCTGGGAGTGGCGGGAGGCCCAGACGAGATCCGGTCTCCCGGTACCCCCGCTTCCCGGGGGCCGCAACGCCTTCGAACCCCCGGTGCTTGCAGGCGCCGCCGCCGGAGCCTCCNCAGATACCCCGACAATCCTCCGAAGGCGCTACAGCCCCGAGGGGTGAGGGAGAACCGCACCCATCTTGCCAGAGCAGAATAACAACAGGCGCTTGCCGGAACACCCTCCGCTTTTTTCTCACCTGAATCGCACCAGAGACCGCACGCATGAAACCGACCTCCTGGCTGGAGGTGGTTGCAGGTTCGACTCGACCCATCTTTTCCGCCGGGCTCACCCCGGGCAGTGGACCGTGGAGGGCATCACCTCGCGCGGGAACTGAGTTTGAGCACCTGAGGCCTTCGCCGGGCGGCCACAGGGGCCCAAGGCCCACCCGGATCCAGCAGCCGGCGCATCGGTGATGTGGGGCCCCGCACATCACCGCCACGCCCGGAACCGGGTTTCAACCAAACCCTTTTACCACCAAAGTAAATGTTATATCGTTTATGTTAACATAAAATTAAATAAATGTGGTATCCAGATATGCTATGAACTGGTGCGCCGGATGACCTTCGGGAAAGAAACGACCGCAGAGACCGGGCAGGAGCCCGAAAGGAACGTCACAATCAATCCTCCGTGGGTTCCCTACCGCAGCGACACGCCGGTCTATGAGACCGTCCTCCGGCACATCCCGGTAGAGAGGGCGATCTACCTCCTCCCGGTCGCCCTCTTCTTCTTCTCCCTCTTCTTCGGGAGGTACATGATGGACCCGGTGCAGACNCTCCGGATCCTCGTCATCGGGTCGGCAAACGCACTCCTCGACTGGGGATCATCCCTGCTCTCGGCACTCTCAGGCCATCAGGTCCTCCTCCCCTCCTTTGAGCAGACCTGGGGGGCGTCAGAACAGACGGTCGTCTTCCGGATCAGGCTCCCACGGGTGATAGCGGCGATGCTCGTCGGCGGAGGGCTCGCCATCGCCGGCGCCTCGTTCCAGGGCCTCTTCAGAAATCCCCTCGTCTCTCCCGATATCCTCGGCGTCTCCGCCGGCGCCGGGTTCGGGGCGGCGCTCGGAATCCTCATCTCCGGCGACCCCGGGATCATCCAGGTCTCTGCTTTCATCTTCGGGATCGTCGCGGTCGCCGTCACCTACGGCATCGGCCGCGTCTACCACAACTCCTCGACCCTCGTCCTCGTCCTCGCGGGGATCATCGTCGGATCCCTCTTCTCCGCCCTCCTCTCCCTCGCCAAATACGCCGCCGACCCTTACGATACCCTGCCTGCGATCGTCTTCTGGCTGATGGGGAGCCTCTCTGCGGTCTCAAACGCCGAGATCATCGCAGTCGCCCCGCCGATTCTTCTCGGGAGCCTCTGCCTCTTTCTCATCAGGTGGCGGATCAACCTCCTCGCGGTCGGCGAAGAGGAGGCGCAGGCACTCGGGCTCGACACGAAGAGGATGACCGTGGTGCTCATCGTCGCCTCAACCGTCATCACCGCCTCAGCGGTCTGCATCAGCGGGATCGTCGGTTGGGTGGGTCTCGTCGTGCCCCATATAGGAAGAATGCTCGTCGGCCCCGATTTCCGCAGGCTCATCCCGGTATCAGCCATCCTCGGGGCCTCGTTCCTTCTCGTCGTCGACGATATCGCAAGAACCCTGACCGCAGCCGAGATCCCGCTCGGCATCCTGACGGCGCTCGTCGGCGCGCCGTTCTTCGCATACCTCTTAACACAAAAGAAGGTCGGCTGGACATGATTCTGAACGTCAAGTGCGCGTCGTTCTCATACGACGGCATCACAAAACAGTTTGAAGATGTCTCCCTCTCCCTCCGGAGAGGAGAGGTTCTCTCCCTCCTCGGGAGGAACGGCACGGGAAAATCGACCCTGATCAAGTGCATCCTAAACATCCTCACGCTCCAGAAGGGGGAGGTGGAGATCAACGGCCGCCGGGTCAGCAGTATGCGGCCCGACGAGGTCGCGCGGGAGGTCGGCTACGTCCCCCAGGGCCACCGTTCCGTCTTCCCTTTCTCGGCGCTTGACTTCGTCCTCATGGGAAGGGCGCCCCATATCTCGACCTTCTCGGTCCCGAAAGAGGAGGACTACGAGAAGGCGGATGAAGCGTTTGCGCGGATCGGGATATCCCATCTCCGGGAGAAGCCCATCTCAGAGATGTCTGGCGGGGAAGCGCAGATGGTGATGATCGCCCGCGCCCTCGCCCAGGAGCCCTCGCTGCTCATCCTCGACGAACCGACGTCGCACCTCGATATCGGCAACCAGATGAAGGTGATCGCGACGATCGACCGCCTCGCCGCCGACGGGATCGCCATCCTGATGTGCACCCACTTCCCCGACCACGCATTCCTGGTCTCGCATTCGGCCGCCATCCTCCAGGGCGGCAGGCTGATCGCAAACGGCCCGGCCGAGGACGTCATCACGAAGGAGAACCTCCGTGAAGCATACGGGGTTGATATCTGCGTCCACTACATCGAGGAGGCCGGGCGGACGGTCTGCATCCCGATAAACCCCTGCGGCTGCCGGGGCAAAGGGGAGGCATAATGACCCCAACACCGCGATCCACCGCGGCAAAGGAAGAGAAGCGGGATGCTAACGCATGAGTGCCGCTGTTGCGCACACCACTGCCTGATCCCTGAGGGGGAGTGCGGCAGATGCGGCATGTACCGGGGTGCCGGGGGAGCGGCCGTCGAGGTCTTCCCCGACTCCTACCTGGCACGCTACCCGACCGCCATAGAGACGGTCCCTTTCCTTCATTTCTGGCCGGGACATGCCTTCTATGCCGTCTCCTCGGTCGGTTGCAATCTCTCCTGCCCCGGATGCGTCTCAGCAATCCTGACCACCGACCCCGGCACCCTCACCGGGGCGCTCGTGCGCCTTCCGCCCGATAACGTAGTCAGTGAAGCGGAGGCGGCAGGCTGCCGGGGAATCCTCTTCTGCATCAACGAGCCCGCGGTATCCCTGCCGACCGTCCTCCGCCTTGCTGATGCCGCACACGATGCCGGGCTGCTCTTCGGGTGCTCGACGAACGGCTACCTGGGGGACGAGGCTACGTGTGCCCTCGCGCCGCTCCTCGACTGTGTCAACGTGGGGCTGAAAGGGGCGTCTGATGCGTGTTACCGGGAGTGCGGCGGCGCCTCGGCCGGGCCGGCCTTCAGAACGGTGCGGGCGCTTTATGAGGCGGGTGTCCACGTCGAGGTCTCGGCAGTCTACGTGCGGGGCCGCGAGGATGAGGTCGTCTCTGCCGCAGAGAGGGTTGCCGCTACGGACGCCGCCATCCCCTTCCAGATCATGCGCTTTATGCCGTTCTCTGGAGGAGAGGAGGAGAGAGCGCCTGCGGCATGCGAGGCCGAAGACCTTGCGGAGACGGTCTCCTCGATCCTCGAGAACGTCTACCTCTTCAACACCCCGGGGACGAGCCGGCTCTCCACCAGATGCCCGGCCTGCGGGCGCATCCTCATCAGGCGGGCCTTCAATGGGCCGATGGGGGCAAGGAACGAGTGGGTGCACCCGGGAGAGCGGTGCGCGTGCGGCGCGAGGGTGCCGGTATCAGGCCGGATGACCGCAGAGTGGCGGCCTGAGGCGAGGTACGCCGGCGGCTACCGGCCCACGCGCGGGCTTGAGCTCATCCGAGGTATGCTCGCGGCGGCGGGCGTCACCGACCGGGCGGCGCAGGGCAGGGTTCTTGCCGCTGAACTCGCAAGCGGGGGGCTCTCGACGCTCCACGAGAGGATAGCCACGCCACGGGGGTTCTGTTCTGCCCTCCGGTCATATGCGGCCGCCGGCGGAAGGCCGGACGAGGGGGAGCAGCTCGCCTCGGATCTCCTTTCAATCGTATCAGGGATCAGGGATAAGACCGTCGGTATGGGGCGGCCACGGGTCTATGTGGCGCTCGGTCATCCCCTGGCCCCGCTCTTTGCCGACAAACCAGAGATCTCGCTCATCAGTTCTGCCGGCGGCTACCCGGTGAACCGTAACCTGGGACGGAGCGACCGGGACGCACGACCGGTCACGGCCCGGGAGATCGAGGCGCTCCGGCCGGAGGTCGTATTCTACCAGGCGGTCGCCCCGGTCGATACGGAGACCTTTGTCCGGGCCTGCCTTGATGCGGGAGTGCTCACAGAAGCGGTGAGGCGGGGTGCCGTATACCGGCTCCCGGCCGGAAAAAAGACGGGGTTCCTCGGGTGGGCGGCATCGATCGCGGCCGTGGCAGGCATCCTCCACCCGGACGCCGGGTGCCCGGCCCCGGGGGAGGTCGAGGAAGCGGTGCTCTCGTGCGTCCGTGCGGTGGGCGGGGAGATCACCTACGGGCGGTAGAACGACCTGTTTCCTGATACCGCGGCCGCGCTGGTCCCGTAAAATGTCCGGTAGAACCGGTCCTGTTCTGCAGCAATGTCGAATTTAGCACGCTCCGGGTGGAGGGTGCCGGCGATGGCGGTGAGGCCGAGAACCCAGCGGGGGTTGCCGAAGTCCCAGCCCGGCGGCATGGTGTAGACTCGGCCGAGCTCGATGGCGTCGGCGGAAAGATCCATCCTCCGGCATGCCGCAAGGTAATCTGAGGCCGGTGCCGAGAGGAACCCGGATATGAATATGTACTCTGGGTTGAATGCGGCAAACTCTTCCGGGGTTATGTTGACGCCCGGTTTCCCGGCACGTTCGATCCCGAGGTTGACCGGGTCGCCGCCGGCCGCCTCCACAAGGTCCATCTCGAACCGTTCGGCGTTCAGGGCAAAGAGCGGTGTCCCCATCGAGTAGTAGACCCGGGGCCGGGGACAGCCCTCGATCGCCGACGAGACCAAAGCCACCCGGTCGCTGATGTAGGAGGCGAGCCGCTCCGCCGCTTCTGGGCGGCCCGATCGCTCCCCGAGCTCACGGATGAGGCCGAGGTACCCGTCTATCCGCTGGATCTTCCCGTGGAGGTCATGGATAAAGTCGTCCCTGATCACCCCGGCCCAGATCCGGGCGAGGTCGGCGTCAGACGTAACTCCAAGGCAGACCAGGATGGCGTGGACCATCTCGAGCGCCCTCGTGAACCGGTAGCCGCCCATCATACCGGGCTCGGCGTAGGGTGTCTCGCCGATACTCCCGACCACCGGGAGCGAAAACCCGCAGGAGCACCGGGCATCCGGGGGTATCGCGATCGTCCGCGCCCCCATCGGCCCGAAGAACTCCCGCCTGACAACCGTCTCCCCGCAGGAGGGGCACGCCGTATTGAGATACCCGGTGCCGGGCGAGTTGAAGAGGTAGACGTAGGAGAGCGTCCGTCGCAGTTCGTCGCAGATCTGCTCGGACTCAGCGATCGTCGGCTCCCTCTCCGGCGGCTCGTCGCCGAACGGTATGAACCGCATAACGAGGAACGGGATATCAGGGGATATCTCCGCAATCCGGGCGGCAGCGGCGCGGAGTTCGTCGCGAGAACCCCGGGCGTAGATGCAGGAGACCTCGACGTGGACGCCTGCCTCATGAAGCGCCCGCACCGTCCTGAAGGTCGGTTCGGCCGAGACCGCCCCGCATGCGCGGTAGCACGCATCAGATACGCCTTTCAGCCCGATGTTTGCGAAGTCGATGGCGGGCGTAAGGTCACGGAGGGACTCTTCGGTGTAGTAGCCGTTTGTCGCGCACCCGACCAGGAGCCCCGCATCGTGCGCCGCCCGGGCCACCCGGAGGAAGGTCTGGTGCATGGCGGTCGGGTCGTTGAGGCAGAACGCGATCCCCCGGCATCCCTCCTCCCGGGCGCGCCTGACCAGGGCGGCGGGCGGGATATGCTTGAGGGCGCCGGAGACTGCCTCGGCGTGGTGGGCGACCGTCTCTGATATGCACCCCCCGCAGGAGAAGGTGCACCCGATGCCGCTCGCCTGCAGGAATGTCTCCCGGGGGTGGTAATGGCACATCGGCATCGTCTCGATGGATATCGGCATGGCAGCGATGTAGTGGTCGGGGAACCGCTCGACGATCGCCCCGTCCTCGTTTGTGTACATCCTGCACCGCCCGGTCCCCCCGAGCGGGATGACACACCGGTTCTCGCAGATAGAGCACCGCATGCCTACTCCCCCTTCTCCATCATGACCCAGAGCCCTGAGTCGTCGTTGATGATCCGGTGACGGTGCCCGAGGCCCGCGAGGACGCCTGCGATCCGCGCCCGGTTATCGGGACCGAGGTTTTTATCGCGGAAACTCTTCCATTCAGGGTTCTCCTTCGTCATCGCAGCCGCGATCGAGTCCCGAAGTTCGGCGGTCCCGAACCCGCCCCCGACGTAGGTCTTCCCGCCGGGCGCAAGCACCCGGTAGATCTCGGAGAACGCCCGGGCAAGGTCCTCCCAGAAGAAGACCGAGCCGCGGCTGACCACGAGGTCGACCGACCCCGCAGGGAGCGGGATCGCGTGGACATCACCGCGAAGGAGCGAGAGGCGGCCCGAAAGCCCGGCCTCCCTGATGTTCCCTTCAGCGACGGCGAGCATCTCGGGGGAGGAGTCGAGGAGCGTGACCGCGAGATCGCTTGCCCGCGCAAGCGCGATCCCGAGCGACCCGGGACCGCTGCCGACGTCGAGACACCGGCCGCGGGAGATCCCGCACCGGTCAAGGATCTGCTCCGCGATCACCGGGTAGACCGGGGCAAAGGCGGTCTTTGCGATCCGGTCCATGCGCTGTGCCCCCTCACGGTCCTTTTCATGTCCCATGCTCATCAGGCCTCAGGGATTCAGGATCTGATGAATCTGGTCGTCGGTGAGCGATACGTGGATGAAGGTCTCGTGATACTCCCGGACGAGGCCCTCAAGGTCCATGTCGCCGAAGAGGTCCGGGTAGAGGGCTTTCGCGTCCAGGGGATCCCGATGATCCGGTTGATGCCGGGCGGGCGGTCGAACCAGCAGAACGCCGTCCGCGGGGTGAGGTAGACCCGGTCATTCTTCACGGCGGTGATATCCTGCCAGAGCGGGTCGGTCCTGACCGTGGCGTAGAACCCCGGATCCCCGGCCAGGATGACCTCAGGATCCCAGGCGATGATCTGCTCCATCGAGACCTCGGTCATCCCTATCCCGGACGTGATCGCGCAATCTGCAATGTTTCTCCCACCGCAGAGTTCGATGAGTTCGGAGTGCTGCGAGCCGGTGGGATCGGTCGTGAGCCCCTTGGGACCCTCGGCGTAGTAGACACCCACCCGTTCATCGTCGGGGATCGAGGCCACCCGCTCCGTCACCGTGGCNAGCACGCCCTCGTAGAATGAGATCATCGCTTCGGCCTGCTCCTCCTCACCGAGGAGGTCGCCCATGAACCTGATGGGGGCGGAGTAGCCGGTGGAGTTGGTGGTATCCTCGACGGCGACGACCGGGATGGAACCCATCTTCTCCTGCCGTTCGGCGACGGTAGCGCGCGCCGCCCCGCCGTCGGTGGTGTAGCCCTCGATGACGATGTCGGGATGCATCGATATGAAGTTCTCGTAGTTGCCGGTCTNTTTCCCGAACCAGCCCCCGACGACCGGGAGCGCNGCGTATTTCTCGGGGGTGTACTCCTTCTCAGGCAGGAAGCTCCAGCCCGCGAGCCGGTCGGGCGCGACCATATAGACGAGATTGGTCGACGGCGGCGAGGTGCACAGGACGCTCTTGATCTCCGACGGCACGACGACGGTCCGGCCCGCCATATCGGTGATCGTGCGGTTTTCTGCAGGGGATTCGATGGTCTGGGTGCCAGTGCAGGCAGCGGAGGCGCAGAGGAGAACTGCACAGATGCCGAGCATTACAAGCAGAATATGACAATGTTTTGTAATAATTACCACGTCCATTCGGTTTTTCCGGCACGCTCCGGGAAGGGAGGTATCGGAGGATTCTGGTACCGTAGTTGGGACGTGAGCCGTATTTAAAATACCCATTTAACTTTATGAGGATGTTAATGGATATAATTTAAAATGCGCCGCCCCGGCCCGGCAGTACCGGTCCAGGATCAGGAGCACGCTCATACCCTCTGGTTCTCAGGTTCCCTCCGAGCCGGCCGCACAATCCGGCCGCAGATTACCAAACCCGCGTGAGGCAACGCCTCACGCTGCACAAATGAAAACGGCCTTTCCCCGGGTAGTGGACCGTGGTGGGGATCACCCGGGGGAGAAACCCGTCAACGAAAATTCACTCCCTCTCGCCCCGGAGGGCCGCGAGCACGGCCCCCGCAAGCCTCTCGATCTCGTCGAACTGCGGCTCTGCCATGCCTCCTTTTGCTATCCCACATCCGGTCGCGACAATGTGCAGGTCCGGCTCGACCCCGATCCCCTGGAGTTTCCGGAGCGCACAGGCATCGCTGCACCCATCGAGCACGAGGATCCGCTCTGCGTAGCGCGCCGCCTCCTCAAGCAAAGGCCGGTCTGCCGGGACGCATGCCTCCACAAGGCCCGGACTTGCCCGCAGGAGCACCATGCCCGCCCGGGGTTGGTCAGTTTCCCGGTCTTTGAGAGACCGGAGCAGGTGATAAGGGTGACGGGATCCGCCACAACTTCACTCCATCTCAAGCGCTTTTGCGGCCGCCCGCCCGATCAGGTCCGGCGGGATCGCCTCGTACTCCTCGCCGTTATAGCGGAGCGCCCGGCACTCCGTCTCCGCATCGCAGGTGATGCAGGAGCAGGAGCCGCAGGGCGTGGTGGTCACCTCGATCCCCTCGAGGAGNTCCTCGATCGGCACCCCGTTGAAGAGGAGGCTGTTTGACTCCGCGACCGNGTCGTTTTCGAGGANGGTCTCGATTATCCGCACGCTGACNCCCTCCATCTCAAGGAGCATGCTGATCTCCGCAAGAACCGCATTGAGCGCCATCCCGGTCTCCTCGCACCGCTCACAGGTGTGNTCNATGTCTTTTCCGATGTGCTTCCATTCGATGACGAGTTCCTTCTTCATGATACCATCTCTACTGGGAATTAATGGGATATCTTCCCATCGCCTCTCCCCCGTACCACCGGTCCCGGATCAGAAGCGCCACGTTCACGAGCGATATCAGCACCGGGACCTCGATCAGCGGGCCGATGACAGTGGCAAACGCCACACCGGAGCTGATACCAAAGACCCCGATGGCGACGGCGATAGCAAGTTCGAAGTTGTTGCTCGCCGCGGTGAACGAGAGCGCCGTTGCTCCNGCCGTAATCGACCCCGAGCCTCCAGGACATCCAGAACGAGACGAAGAACATCACGAGGAAGTAGATCGTGAGCGGAATGGCGATCCTGAGGACATCCAGCGGGAGCGCGACGATGTTGCCACCCTGGGTCGAGAACATCACGACGATCGTGAAGAGCAGGGCGATGAGCGTGATCGGCGAGATCTTCGGGATGAACCGCTCATGGTACCACTCCTTCGATCGTGCCCGGAGGAGCGTGAACCGGGTGACGAACCCGGCGATGAACGGGATACCCAGGTAGACAAAGACCGTCGCGGCGACGCCCGAAATCGTGATCGGCACCTCCGTCCCGGCCCCGATCCCGAGGAGCGGCGGGAGGACGGTGATGAAGACGTAGGCGTAGAGGGCGTAGAAGAGCACCTGGAAGACGGAGTTCAAGCCCACGATGGCGGCACAGTAGTCGCAGTCGCCCCCGGCAAGGTCGTTCCAGACGATCACCATCGCGATGCACCGGGCAAGGCCCACCAGGATAAGGCCGTACATGAACTCCGGCCGGCCTGCAAGAAAGACCGCCGCAAGGAGGAACATCAGCACCGGGCCGACGACCCAGTTCTGGACAACGGAGAGGCCAAGCACCTTCCTGTCCCGGAAGACCCGCCCGAGTTCCTCGTACCGGACCTTCGCAAGCGGCGGGTACATCATCAGGATCAGCCCGATGGCGATGGGGATCGAGGTTGTCCCGACCGAAAACCCCGTGATCGCTGCCGGGACCGCGGGGACGAAGTAGCCGATGGCGACGCCGGCCACCATGGCAAGGATGATCCAGAGGGTCAGGTAGCGGTCGAGGAACGAGAGCCGGGAGCCGGAGGTCCCCTGGTCGGTGGTGCCCATCGCCGGTCACCGCCCGCCAGGCCGGAGCTCTCCCGCAAGCGCGGCGGCATACAGCGCATCCGCGGCAGAACAGGGTTTCTCATCCATGGTTCGTTCACCTCATGACGGGCAGGTCAGATCACGCTGAGCACCTGGAACACGACGCCGGCAAGGACGGCGACCGTGAGGATCGTCACCACAAAGGCGGCGACGAGCCTTCGCTCAAAGATCGCGGCAAGGAGCGTCACTTCCGGGATGCTTGCCCCCGCGCCGCCGATGATCAGGGCCATGACCGCCCCGATGCCCATCCCCTTCTCGAGGAGGACGGCACTGATGGGGATGATCGTCTCTGCCCGGATGTACATCGGCACTCCGATCACCGCTGCCACCGGGATGGCAAGCGGGTTATTTGGCCCGGCGAGGGAGACGATCAGGCCTTCAGGGACGAACCCGTAGATGAACGCGCCGATGCCCGCACCGAGGAGGAGATAGGGGAGCACCTGCCGGAAAAGGCTGACTGCGAAGGAGAATGCGCTGCGGATGCGGGTGCCGTGGCTTACGGCCACAGCACAGTCGCAGGGCTCCGGCCTTCCTTCGACCATCACATCCTTGACGTAGCGCCCGTAGCCGAGCCGCCCGAGGAGCCAGCCTATGCCTGCAGCAGCGGTGAAGGTGACGGCAGCGTAGACGGCGGTCGGCACGACCCCGATGAGCGCGACGAGAAGTGAGAGGATTATCGGATTCAAGAGCGGGGAGGCGAGCAGAAACGACATGCAGACCCCAAAGGGAATCCCGACCTCAAGGAGCCCGAGCAGGATGGGGATGGTCGAGCAGGAACAGAACGGGGTGAGCGCCCCGAAAGTGGCCCCGATGACGTTTCCGACACCCTGCCGCTTCCCGGCAAGCACGCTGCGTATCCGCTCTTCAGGGATATAGGCCTGGAGCAGCCCGACGAGGAACGTGATCCCGACAAAGAGCAGGATCAGTTCCCCGGCGATCACAACAAAGAACTGCCCGGCGGTGATGAGTGTTGCCGGAAGGTCCATCAGGTCTCTCCCTCACCGGTAGTTTACTGCTCTCCTGTGTCAGGTTCTTCCTTCTTCTTC
>JGI24709J26583_10003642_pt1 | contig 11990 bp, 8 predicted proteins | sample BioPla2DNA1_FD_26583 | JGI IMG/M metagenome (IMG submission 26583) | reverse complement strand
TTGATATCTTTCATGGACGATCCTGCCAAGACATTCGCCCCCCTTTACTTTTTAGCGATTTTCAATAAACTTCTTAGTGAAATCTCTTATGACATTATCTAGTTCCTGCTTATGTTCATCATCCAAGCTATTACCAGTTCGAATGTATTCTAGCAAACCTTCGTGATAGGAGGTGAGCTCAAAAAATAGATCTTTCTCATATTCCTTAATATCACTAACCTTTACTTCAGCCAGATAATTATTAACTACAGCATAAATAATCGCCACCTGTAGCTCAACTGGTACAGGGGAATTTCTATCTTGCTTTAAGACCTCAACAATTCTTTCTCCTTGATCAAGACGGGACTTGGTGTCTTTATCAAGATCTGACCCAAATTGAGCAAAACTCTGTAGTTCTCTATACTGGGAGTATAGTAGCTTCAAGGTTCCAGATACCTGTTTCATTCCTTTAATCTGTGCGGAACCACCAACACGGCTTACTGAAATACCTGGGTTTACTGCAGGCATAATACCCGCATTAAAAAGCTCGCTCTCTAAGAAAATCTGTCCATCTGTAATCGAGATAACATTAGTAGGAATATAAGCAGATACGTCACCTTCCTGGGTTTCAATAATTGGTAACGCGGTAAGGGATCCTCCTCCATATTCTGGAGCAAGACGAGCAGCACGCTCTAAGAGACGGCTATGCAAATAGAAGACATCTCCTGGATATGCTTCACGACCCGGTGGACGACGTATTAATAATGACAGAGTTCGATATGCAACTGCATGCTTAGATAAATCATCATATATGATTAATACATCCTTACCTTGGTTCATAAAATATTCGCCCATGGTACAACCAGAATAAGGAGCGATATACTGTAATGGTGCAAGATCACTAGCTGTTGAACTTACAACGATTGTATAATCCATAGCACCTGCACGGGTAAGTGTTTCTACCAACTGGGATACGGTAGAGTTCTTCTGTCCAATTGCTACATAGATGCAGATTACATCCTTACCCTTTTGGTTAATAATCGTATCCGTTGCAATCACAGTCTTACCTGTTTGTCGGTCGCCTATGATAAGCTCACGCTGACCTCTACCAATGGGTATCATACTATCAATCGCCTTAATTCCTGTCTGAAGAGGAACGCTTACTGATTTTCTCTCGATAATTCCAGGTGCTTGTGTTTCAATTGGTCGTAGATTATCTGTATCTATTGGTCCTTTGCCATCAACAGGTTGTCCAAGGGCATTAACCACTCGTCCTATCATTGCATCACCAACAGGAACAGATACAACTTTACCAGTACGTTTTACTAGATCGCCTTCCTTAATACCCATGTCGCTTCCGAGGAGAACGATGGAAACAAAGTCATCCTCAAGATTAAGTGCCATTCCGTAGATACCATTTGGAAATTCAATTAGTTCATTGGATACACAGTTGTCTAATCCGTGGGCTCTGGCAATACCATCACCTACGGTTACTATGGTACCCGTTTCATATTGTTCAATTTTATGTTCATAGTTTTTTATTTGCGCCTTAATTAGGCTGCTTATTTCTTCAATATTCATGAATCAGACCTCCGCTACGCCATAGTCTGCATTTTTTAAATCAAGCTGCAGTTTTTTAAATCTGTTCTTAATACTTGCGTCAATCATACGCCCTTGATATTCTATACGAATACCGCCGATGCAGGATTTATCAATTTTATTTTCCAATATGACCGATTTATTCATTGACTTTTCTAATTTATCTATGATTCGCTTTCTCTGGTTCTCATTTAATGCAACTGCGCTGATAGCTGTAACAACCATGATGTTTTTGTCATTGAAATATCTATTCTTATATTCCTTAAAAATAAGCGGAATATAGGATGTTTGTCTCTTTTCAATCAATATTTTTAATAAAGAAAGTAGGTAGGATTGTATTCTGTTTTTTAATACATTATCTATTAACTCTATACGTTCTGAAATTGGAATTCTTGGGTTAGATAAAAGCCTAAAAAAATCTTGATTGCTTTCAAAAATCTGAACAACCTGATTAAAATCCCTATCGATTTCCTTTTCAAGTCCTTCCTCAGATGCCAATTCATATAATGCATATCCGTAATCTACCGCTTTACTCATACGCGCTCACCTAACTTATTAATTGCATCATCAATCAGAGATTCATGATCTTTTTCAGCAATCTCTTTTTCAACAACTTGCTGTGCTAGATCAATGACCATATCAACAATATTTTCTTTGATATTGTCAACTGCTTTCTTTTTCGCAAGCTTGATATCTGTTTCTGCCTTTATTTTTCGATTTTCTGCTTCCACAGCTGCTTCTTTAAGGATTTCTTCCTTGCGATTTTCTGCACGTTCTGTAGCTGATTTGATCATTAAATCCGTTTCTGCTTTAACGTTCTTTAATTTCTCCTCATAGATATCCTTGTTCATCTTNGCCTCTGTACGCATATCTTCCGCATCGGAATAAATACTATCTACTTCCTTCGCTCTTTTGTCCAGGATATCATTTACTGGCTTAAACAAGAATTTTTTAACAATCAGAAAAAGAATCAATAAATTTCCAATAGCCATTAGTGGAGACCAAAAATTTAAAGATAAAAATTCTAATGATTCAGGCATTCTATTTTCCTCTTTTCTTAATGTTAATAACTATACTAAAAAGACCAGACATTGCCTAGGTTCTTTTTCTTTATTATAGCCTGCCAATAAAAAGACCAGGTGCTACGAAAATAAGAAGCATCGCAATGATCAAACTGTAAAGACCTGTGGTCTCTGCAACAGCACAACCCATTAACATAGTTGATGTTACGTCACCTTTCGTCTCTGGTTGGCGACCAATTGCTTCACAAGCCTTACCTACTGCGTAACCCTCACCGATACCAGGACCAATACCACCGAACATTGAGATACCTGCTCCAATTGCACATGCTGCCATAATTATTGCTCTTTCCATAATATATACCTCCGTTAATTAAATAATAATATATTTTTAATCTCCTTTAGATGCCTGAGCTATATAAAGAACTGTTAGCATACAGAAAATAAAGGATTGCAAAGCACCACTAAACAAATCAAAATAAATCGATAAAATTGCTGGAACACCGAGTTGCAAAACTGGTATACCCGAAAGTACACCTGGCAGCCATTGAAGTGCCAAGGAACTAAGCCATGCTAGGGCTGCATAGACCAGTGTAGAAATAACCACACCAGTTGAGATATTACCAAACATACGAATTGCCATAGAAATCGGTGTTGAAAATTCTCCTAAAACGTTAAATGGAGCTAGTACCGGTATTGGTTCCATAAATCCTTTCAAATATCCTCCAAGGCCATTGGCTTTAATCTTGTAATATACTATCATTACAAATGTCACCGTAGCCCACCCTATGGTTGTATTCAAATCCGCTGTAGGTGGATACATCCCCAACAAACCGCTGAGACTGCAAAGTAAGGAAAACGCAAATAAAGTTCCTATAAAGGGTGAGAAATTCTTAAACCGATCACCCATATTCGATGTCACAAACTTATTGGACATATTGACCAAATACTCTGCTACAACTTGCCTTTTACCTTCAGGCTTAACTTTTAGATTATGAGTCAACCATTTGCACAATATGGCAATTGCTAGCATTATAATCCACATGTTGACTTGGGTTTCTGTAATCAATATACCGAAGGGTAAGCGTAAAAATATCTTAGCACCAGTTATCTCTACATTCATGAATTATCACCTCGCTTTTCTCGCCATTCTTTTCGAAAAATTCCTCCAAAAGCAATAATAAGCCTTGGATAGATGATAGCAAGTAAAATTGGTAGCCAATGAAAAATCTCATAATTAACTGCAATATACATGCCGACTCCAACTAGGAGCAAAAGAAGCAGTTGACGCATGGAATAGGATGCCTGCATTTTTCTTTTCGCGGCATTTGGATCCTCCATATCTGCTACTTTCTGAACAGCAAGTCCCATAAGAAAGAAATTGAGTAAAGCTATTGCTCCTCCGTATATGGAACCAAGTAATACTGCTAAACTATATTGACCGAAAATTAGGAAACCAATCTGAGTAATACCACTACAAATAAGAATTCCAAGCCCAATGTTTATTGTTTCTTTTACTATAATTTTATCAACTTTCATGTATTTATCCTTTCACACATAAAGTTAGTTTATTCCACTTCAAAACAAACATTACTAAGAACAACTTCTTATTTACTTGTTAAAGTATTAACCTTCTAACAAAAAAAGGGAAGAAAAAAGTCAATTAAGAAGCTCTCCCTCCACCCTTTAAATACTATGATACAGTTGAGTGCAACTGTTCAATATTACGTTAGCAAACTGGAATAAATATAACATATAATTGAAACAAAGTCAACGACAGGGAGCGCTAATAAGCAACAAAGTAGGAAGAATTGGCAAGCCCATTCACTGATAATTAAAAATTAAATAAGAGGGGTTTATAAACCCCTCTTATTAGAGTAAGCAAGCCCATAACCAATTGATTATGATATGCTAAATCTTTAATAACACATATTCTCCAAACGTAATAGTCTCAGATAGTGATTAGCCTCTCTTAGTACATGATCAGCTAGTAGAGGAAGGAATATAGATTGGATTTCACAAGCATCGGATCCCTTTGTAGCAGCGGCTTTAAAATCTCGCAGTTCGGTTGTTTTTCTAATTGTTCTATCGGTTACGCTGCGAATAGTTTCATCTGTCATACATTTGGCATCTTCTAGCAAATCTTCGAAGTCCTTGGCAAACTCATGAGAAGTATGGATTAATTCATTCTCAGATGGATCTAATAGCCCCCTTATGAAAAGAGCGTGCTCCATCATTATCTGATTCCAAAACAGTTCCACATCACGGATGTCCTTATAAAACATAGGACGACCACTTTCTAGGCAGGAGATATAAGAACGATACAGCTTGGCTTCTCGTAAAATGTGTTTGATCAACAAGGGGTAATTGGCTGTAAACAGCTCACAACATAAAACTNTCCTTAGAATTTCTTCTTTTAGATCGATAAGGCCATTTAATAAGCGAATAGCTTCTCTGTTAATCCTACGAACCCTCATTACTATGGAACGGTTGATTTGTATAGTTCTAGCGGATTTAAGCTTTTCTTCCAGCATAGTGATTTTAGTGTTAATTGGAATCCCACTTAACTTTTCTGTATGCTTTTCTGAGCTTAAGGTGTATTCAGTTACGATTTCACCAGAGCTTAGAACAGTGGGGCTTACTAAGCCATCACTTATGTTAACAACTTCTAATAGAAGATTTTCAAAAAACTTCATAAATTCATTAGCACGTTTTGCAAATTCATCATCTTTAGGTAAAAAACCTGCCTGAAGGAATAAGGAGTGTTCTTTCATTATTCTCGCGAAAAACAGATGTAATTCTAGTGAGAGAGTCACATATCTTTGCATAATAACCATACCTTTCATCATGGTTGCAAACTTTGGGCCGAAGGGCACAAAGTTAATGTGTGAAAATATATTTTCACACTTACCTCTAAGCTTTTTATTATAATATATGATGTGCTACGTAACATGTGTATAAAAAGAAGGATTTGAAGTATGTCTGTATGATCAACTATAGTTAAATAAATAAAAAGTCTGGTCAGCATCAATTGATGGTCTTAAGACAACTATTAGAATTAGAGTCCTTCGTCATTAAGCTTCTTGGTGACTAACTTACATTCAGGTACGTAATAATGTATACCCTTTGCATATGATACTGTATAAATAGTTTGGAGGTATTCATATGAGTGACTTAACATCTGCATCCTACGAGAAGGGTTATTGCGATAATAAGGGGACTGGAAACAACTCAATGCTAATGATATTCTTATTACTTTTCTTATGCACAGGTGATGGCGGATTTCTTGGAGGCGGCGACAAATCCTGTGGCTGTGGTAGCGGCGGATTAGACGGTATTCTTCCATTGATATTAATTATGTGTTTATGCGGTGGTTCTTTCTAAAGGATAAATATGCTGCTATTTATCTCATGATTTAGTTCTGTCTATAGAACACATAAAGGAAAAAGGAGTATGTAATAAAAAATAGCCGGTGAATAGACCGGCTATTTTGTTATTGAATAGATGGAGAATATAATAGAAAAAAATCGTATTATGGAATATAATATAATTTAAATATATATTCACATATATAGAAAAAGGGGGGGATATACAATTGAAGCTTGAGTTAAAGAATAATTCCAATCTACGATCCTTGTTTCCAATAGTAGAAGGACCTGACTATTCAGAGGATAGAGTTGACTACTATGACGTGAAAAAACTAATGGAGTGGGAAGAAAGATATAAAGAACTACTAAATCTACTAGAGGATCGGGAAAATCAAGAAGTTACGGAACTCCTTTTTGAATTGGCAGAAGAGGGTTACCCTGAAGCACGGTGGCTTCTTAGTGATATGTATCTAAAGGGGGAGAGATTACCGGAAAGCTTTGAAAAAGCTGTAGAATGGGACCGAAGGGCCAAGTACGCTGAGGGTTTACTACATGATAAAGGATTAAATAAGTAGGATTGTATTAAAATAAGTAAATAAAACAAAAGAAGGGTGGATAAAAATATGGGGGAACTGATATTAATAGAGAAAGAGCCTAATATTCTAGAAGATGCTATCATTGGTTGGGATACTCCTTCGCTTAGAAAATTATTATTAGATCATAACTTATTATATAGCCTAGGGTATACTTTATCCGAAATAGATCATATGCAGAAAATGATTTTTGGTATAAAAATTCCTAATCCTGACCAAATGTCTTATTTTGAAAAGGCAGTGTATCTTAATGATAAGAAGACCGTGGAAAACTACTATAAATATATGAATAAAGATAAGAGTGCTATGGAGAGCTATGGCTACACTGAAGATGATTTGAAGAATATTCGCTTTGTCCATATTGAGGATAATAAAAGGTTTATTACTAGCGTAACAGATAGCTATGAGATAGCCACAAGATTAGATATACTGCAGAAGAATAAAAATAAAATTGCAGAAATGTTTTATGTCAAATATTTGACAGAGACATCAGACCTATTACATAAAGAAGAAGCTATTAATAGCCTAGTAACCATATATCGGCAGGAGGAATATCTACCAGAGCGAATGGCTGATTTTGAAAGATTGGTATCTAAATTTCCTGAGATGCTGGAATACTCACAATTAAACCGTTCCTTCCATATAGAGCTATTATATAGAGACAAAAGTAATGAGAACCGTTATGGACAGATTTGTCAATTAGGGGATGAATATGAAAAGCAATTAAAGCTTTTATCAGAAAAGTTCGAGGCTGGTACTATTTCTGAAGAAGAATGGAAAGAAGAAAGAAAAAAGTATGCATTAGAGGAAAGGGCCAAATATATATATGCAATTTCTAGGTCTAAAACTAATGATACATGGGAGTACTTTAGAGATAACAAATTATATGAACAAACAAATGTGGCTTTTATGAAGGCTTTTTTAGAAACATCAAAGGATTATCTGAAAATATACTTAAAAATGCCCAAAGAAGAGGATAAGATTAGCTACTCTGATATTCTTCATACTATGGCGAAAAAGGCAAGAGAGAGAAAGGGAAATGCTAATTATGGCTTCCTCTTATATCTTAATCGTGAATTTGGTCCAGACTTTGGTATTGACTGGGATGGGTTAGAAGAATTGTATAAGGATGCTGATCATGAGAAAAGGCCTTTTGAATATAAGGGTTATGGAACCTTCTTGTATGCATTGGCAGAAGAATATATTCGCATTCACAATAACTTAGATGGATTTCCTTACAGTGCAGAATTATTATGTTTGAAAAAAGAATTCTATGGTTATTTTGTTAAAAACATAGAAAATCACCTAATGGATCCTTCTTTAGATTGTAAAATCATTAGAGACAAGATAATACTAATTAACAATAGTATGGTCAGCGGTGAAAGAAAGCTTATAGGTGATAAAAGTTATGGAGGTGTTAATGGGACACCCCGTTATCTATGCTTTTTCCCTGAGCAAGATCAGGATCTATGTGATAAATATGAAGAGGCGATACAAAAGGACTTAGAAGAAGCTAAGAATAATAATAGTAATAGAAATATGTTAAAAAACTTGAATTTATCAATATTATCCGATCTATCTCATCTATCAGATGAGGATAGAGAGGAAGAAATTGCGGGGATTCGTTTCTATCTGTGGAAGAAAATTCAGCTAGATTTTGATAATAGTAAGGATCAATGGCTTATATTAGCAAAAATATATGAATACTATATGAATAAGTATATGCTGCTGAGAAAAAAAGAAAGATCCGTTGAAAGAAAAACAGAATATGAAAATCTACAGATGGAATACGCTAATAAGGTGGCCCATGCACTAAGAGTTAGAGCAGAGCTAGATTTTGTCTATCTTGACTGGTACGATTTATATCAATTTTATTTCAAACAGGCAAGTGATGCTGATTCTTTTGAAAAGATGCCATGGATTAAATTGGCTTTTGAGCTATATTTAGAAATGGCTTATAAAATAGACGATGATCCTGACCAAGTAGGAAAACATTTTGATGGATTGCAAAAATACTTTGAAAATAATGCCAATAATTATTTTAAAGTATGTATAAAAGATAAAAGTATAGCTGCTAGATATATTGAGGAGTTGGCTAAGCTATATTATAAGTATCGTCAGTATAGGTATCAAAGGTTTGCATTCGAAATAACAAAGGTAACAGAGGAATATAATCTGTACCTAAAAAAGTTTTTAAAGGCACTGGTGCAATGGGAGATGGTTCAACTTATATGCAATATTCATTATCTTCTGTCTAAGAAGGAATATGAAAAGGCACAGGAGTTTTATGACTATTGCGTAGAGCATATTAATAATGCTCCTACAGTACTCCTACATACTCAAGAATTGATTAGGGAATTAAGAACAGCAAATAAATCAAGCAATATAAACATCCTAAACTTATTGGAGTCATTTCCCAACATTAGCAAATATCATCATGTCAGTGGATATGAAAATATTGATGAGAATTTAATGTTAGATAACATTAAAGTATTAGAATTTAATCTTAAATATTACATGGCTACAAAAGAATTAACTGGGGAACTAGATTGTTCCTCTATTAGATATGCATTATATTTGCAATATGACCTACTTTTCTCTAAAACTATGAATGAAGATTATCTAGAGAGTTTGTTAGAAGCCTTAGTACAAGCCGGAGAAGAAAAAGGATATTTGCCATATCTTTATAAAGGGATTACTCTCTGCTATCGATATGAGGTCCTAAACCAATATGCTGATTCAATTGTAGATAAGATGAATGTTTCATCAGGTATTTTTAACAGAATAAAGGCATATCAGGAACGATTAGAAAATTTAAAAACATCTTATAGTAATGGAGGGGACCAGGTATTTCAAGAGCTCTGTGATTTAACGCTTAATTATTCCAATGACAATATAAATAAAACTGTAATTGCTATTAAAGAATTTATAAAAAAATATATACTTAGTGATCAATATGAAATAACAGAGGATCTTATAGACTATCTAATGTCATTTGATATGATTGATAAGGTATGGCTTCAATTATATTTTGAAGAGAGTGATAAAATAACTAATGGCCAATCATTGGCGGATTATGCAATAGGATTTCATCCCGTTAACAAAATACTTTATATGTTAGATAATAGCAAGAAATCTAATAAATCTGTATTAAACTTAGATCTTATAAAAACATGTGTAATTGAATCAAGGGTGGCCAGCCGACAAGGTCTTGATAGCCCTTACCTAATGTTGGTTCAAGACTATCTAAGGAATAATAGTTCTTCTGGCTATGAAGGGGCAGAGCTGCTACATCATTTTTTTGTATCAATGGAAAAAGATGAAGGACCTGCTTTATATGAAATTATAGACACTATTAATGAAGAGTCACAATATAAAAACAACCAATGTATTGCTTTGTTTGAACAGCTTTTTAAAGAAACTAATGACATTTCCTACTTAACAGGATTAGCTAGACAGCATGCGAAGGCTCTTAATTATGTTGAGGCAGAAAAGTGCTATAAGGAAATACTAAGAATAACAGAGAAAAATCCTATTCTAGCAAAAAGGTATTCCTATATAAAAATTCAGAAGCTAGCCATATCTATACTTATCATGGCTAATAACAATGAGATGATTAAATTATCTGTAGTTCATGATGAAAAGATAAGTCCTAATAAGGCATGTGAGGCACTGGCTTATATATTCGACAAATATCCTGGTGAGGTTACCAAGGTAATGGAGGCCATGGATGATGAGGAAAGAGACCTATTTAACTACATACTTAAAATATTATCTTTTGAAAAGAGTGAACAAATTAAAAAGAACAAACGTAACTTTAATTCGTCTATAAACCTAGATGATGAAATAAAGGAAAGGGATCTATTAGAAATATTATTATCATTAAAGGATACTAGATATTTTCCTATATTACTTCCTAATTTATATCAAAGAAGTGATAATGAGGATTTCAAATATTACTTAGAGGGTATTAAAGACTATAACATTCAAAGTATTTTAAAGGAAGCTAATAATAAGCCTATTCTGGTCTTGCTTGGGCAGAGGATGAAACATGGTCAAAAATTGGTTTATATGGATTATGACCGACAAGCGAGGAATGTAGATGTTAATGTGAGTTTCTTAGAAGAAAACCAAGATACACCATTGCTGCAGGAGGCTATTAATAATTCAAGCTATAATAATGCCAATTCAATATCTGATTTGTTCCTTCAATTAGATCGAGAAAAGTCTAATCAGAACCGAAAAAAAATACTGTTTCGTATTTTAGCATACCGACCTGATAATCCTGAGGATTTTGAAAGAGATGAGCAGCTACAAAGAAGGATGCAAATTTCAAAAGCAGAGCTGGGTTATCTATTACATCTGGAAGAGTTTAATAATAAGAATTATGAGAGGGGCCTACAAGCACTTCATGAAGGTATTGTGTGCTTAGGGAATAATAAATCAGATTGTCGTAGCTTATTAGAAAAGATCAGAGATGGATACCTTAAAGTATTAGAAGTAGTTCCTAATATATATTTTAAAGAAGCTACAGCTCTTTTTCCAGTCATGATTTATGACATGAAAAAAATTGTTAAGATACTTGACAACGATAATAATTATAAGAATGTTTTCTTAAGAGATATGTATTTAATTATTAGTCGTCTTCAGACACCTGAAAAATTAATCAAACAAGGTAGTGACATAGCATTATTGGAAACGGTCATGGAAAGCCTAGCCTTATTAAAAAGCGATAGCAGATATATTAATAGGATTACACGAATATGGAATTCATGGATTTATAGTGAGCTAATTAGAATCGTTAATAAGGATACAATTAATGATGTTAAGTATTTCATTGATCGAAAAGAGAGTAAAAGGACACTTTATGATTTCTATAATGAGGTAATCAATAGTTCTAACTATATCAATGTATATGGACCTAAGGGAGTTGGAGTATCATCCTTGCTTAAACAGTGTTATCAAGTATATATTAAAGATGCTTTTGATAAAGGCAATCTGTTCTTATATCTTGATATTAAAGAAATTAGTAACTACTTTGATGAAAAGGATAGATATGGATTTAGTAAGAAGATATTGGAACAGCTCAAATTGGGTATAAGAAAGATTAATGAATTTAATCCAAATTGGGGATGGGATCTCATTGAGGATATGGAGCAATGTGATGAGGTGTTGGATTGCTTTGATATTATTAAGAGGCAAGAGGGTATTGATGTAATACATTTGTTTTTAGACCATTACGATGACCTTCAAGAAGCTGCTAAGAAAAAGATAGATCTATTACTAAACTACTTGATTCTAAATGGTATACACCTTGTGGTAGGATCAGAGGCTGTTATTGAGTTGAAAAATGGGCGATTTAAGGAAATAGAATTAGCTGGATTTTCAGAAAATGAAACGGTCGATTATATAAAAAGTAGGATTAAGTATAA
>JGI24709J26583_10003641_pt1 | contig 11996 bp, 7 predicted proteins | sample BioPla2DNA1_FD_26583 | JGI IMG/M metagenome (IMG submission 26583) | reverse complement strand
TCAAGTGGCTGCTTTAATTGTCTAAGGGAATTGAGCTCATCAATTTTGTCAAGAATCTGCTGCCGCTCTCCCTTGCTTAGCTTAAAAGTCGCCTCAAGCAAGCATAAATCCTTCTTCTGCAGAACACTGCTTCTGTATCCAAACTCAAGTGCTTCATTATCTAAGGTATATATATTGCCATCCCTATCTATTACGACAGCAGAGGTTAAAATCTGCCTGATCTCCCCTCCGTAGGCTCCTGCATTCATAGCAACCGCTCCTCCCAGTGTCCCGGGAATACCGGCTCCAAATTCAAAGCCGGTTAACTCATGAGCGGCAATTACATCGGACAGCTTTGACATAAGCACTCCTGCCTGTGCATTAACGGTTCCGTCCTCAGTCACTTTTACATCTGAAAATCTGTCTGACAGCTTAATTATCAANCCTTGGTATCCTAAGTCTGACACCAGAAGATTGCTGCCGTTTCCCATAACATAATAGGGCATATTGTATTTTCTGCATATCCTGATTACGCATCTTATCTCCTCTACGGAGGACGGTAAAAGCATATAGTCTGCTTCACCACCTATATGCAGGGATGTATGCTTAGACATAGGTTCATTTTTCTTTATTTGCTCTGCATTAAATATCCCGTATAATTCTTTTTCGAATAAGCTTAAGTTGTTCAAATCTACCTCCAACGCTATAATACAATACTTCTATACCTTATTCAACTATCAGTCCTTAAATGTCCGCGGTAAGCGAATTAATTCAAGATGATAATATAAGCCTTGCACATCCGTATATGCCTGCATCATTTCCCAGAGAGGCCAATGCAAACACTCTGTCCTTCAATGCATTCATTACATTCGGGACATAATGCTTCTTGATATGTGATATCAGGATATCACCGGCCTTTGAAACCCCTCCGCCTATAACAAANGCTTCAGGNTCCACCACCTGTGCCACCATCGCAAGGGCATATCCCAAGTAGCTGCATGCTTCGTCAACAATATCCAATGCCAGAGCATCTCCTTGCTTAGCAAGGTCAAATACCAGTTTAGAAGTTATATCCGCAGCTTCGGATAATAATGAGTCCTTGTAATTACCCTTTAATGCTCTCTTGGCAAGTCTTACAATACCTGTAGCTGATGCATATTGCTCCAGACATCCCCGTTTTCCGCAGCCGCAGATTTCCTCCTCGGCAGGATTAACCGGCAGGTGACCGATTTCTCCCCCAGCTCCTCCGCTTCCGGCAAGAATTTTTCCATTATGAATGACACCTCCGCCTACTCCTGTTCCCAGTGTCACCAATACCATACTCTGAAAGTCCTTACCGTTACCCTTCCATTGCTCACCAAGTGCAGCAACGTTAGCATCATTTCCGGCTTTTACTTTAAATCCGGTTATATTAGACATCTCATCTTCTATATTAAAATTGCCCATACCAAGATTAGCCATTTCCAAAATATAACCGTCATCCTTAACAGGTCCGGGTAAAGCCACTCCAATTCCAAGTATTTTTTCTTTTTTTATGCCCTTTTCTAAGTTTTTGTTTTTAATAAAATCTGCCGCATCCTTAAGGACATCTTTCCCGTTTCCGGTTTTTCTTGTGCTGATTTCCCACTTTTCCAATAAATCTCCGGCGGCATTAAACAGTCCTATCTTTATTCCTGTGCCCCCTATATCCACGCCATAACAATATTGTTCCATAACTCCCTCCACCAATATATTAGTAATTTTGTATTTATATAATAGTTTATTTTTCTGAATCGTTATTGCGCAATCTGTTTGTCACCCTCTTATATAATTCCTGTGCCGCATTATATCCCATCTTCTTCTGCCTATGATTCACAGCAGCAGATTCACAGATAATCGCCAGATTTCTTCCCGGACGAATAGGTATGGAGTGACATACAACCTTATTACCCAAAAACTCGATGTATTGCTCGTCCAGTCCAAATCTGTCATAATCCTTATCCCTGCTCCACTCCTCCAGCTTGATTACAAGATCAATCGCCTGTGTATTCTTAACACTTTCTACACCGAATAATGTCTTAACATCAATTATTCCAATGCCACGAAGCTCGATAAAATGCCTCGTTATATCAGGGGATGTTCCTATTAGAGTTTCATCACTTACCTTTTTGATTTCAACTACATCATCTGCAACAAGACGGTGACCCCGTTTAATAAGCTCCAGTGCGGCTTCGCTTTTTCCTATTCCGCTTTCACCGGTTATCAGTATACCCTCACCATATACATCAACCAAAACACCATGAATAGATATTCTCGGTGCCAATTCTACCTTCAGCCATCTTATCACCTCTGCCATAAAAGAGGAAGTTGTTTTAGAAGTTCTAAGAATAGGCACCTCCTTTTCTGTAGCTATTCTTATCAATCTGTCACTGACCTCAAGATTTCTGCAAAAAACAATACAAGGTACTTTATAATCCATAAGCCTGCTCATTATTTCAAGACGTTTATCCTCACTGAACTTCTGCATATAGGCATGCTCAACATATCCTATGATCTGAACCCGTTCAGCATCAAAATAATCATAAAACCCGGCAAGCTGCAGAGCAGGTCTGTTTACGTCAGGCTGTGATATCTTAATTCTCTTTATATCGATATCCGGTGTGCAATTTTCCAAATTTATTTTCTCTATTAATTGAACCATATCAACTGTATACACCGTTTCATCCCCACTTTCTTTAAGGTATTTCTTTACTGATGATTTGTCTGCACACATTCTATCACATAATACAGATTAAAGTAAATGCTTATTGAGTATTGGGTTTGTGAAAGAAATTATATACTTCTTCAGCAGCTGTTTTATTCATAGAAGGAACCTTAAGCAACTCATCGATATCAGCCTCCTTAATAGCATCTAAGGATTGGAAATGCTTCATTAACGCTCTTCTTCTGGTTGGTCCGATTCCTTTGATATCATCTAATATGGAACGCACCTGTCGTTTTTTACGCAGACTTCTGTGATATTCAATGGCAAATCGGTGAGTTTCATCCTGTATTCTTGTTATCAGCTTAAACAGCTCACTGTTTTTATCAATAGGAAGCTCTTTATTGCGATAATACAGACCTCTGGTACGGTGATTATCATCCTTTACCATACCGCATACCGCAATATCAAGCTTTAACTCATCAAGTACCTGCAGTGCAATATTTACCTGTCCCTTTCCGCCATCCATAAATATAAGATCCGGGTATTTTGTGAAGCTCCCTAGAGCTTTATCCATGTTCTTTTCTCTCATTTCCATAAGTTCACGAATTCCATGGGTAAATCTTCTCATCAGCATTTCATGCATGGCACCGTAATCATCAGGACCATTAATTGAGCGTATTTTGAATTTTCTGTAATCGGATTTCTTTGCCTTTCCCTGCTCAAACACAACCATTGAACCTACTGCTTCAAAGCCTGCGGTATTAGATACATCATAGGATTCTATTCTTGATATATACGGCAAATCCAGATAGCTCGCCAGTTCCTTAAGAGCTCCTGTGGTTCTTGCTTCTTCTCGTTTTAACTTCTCAGCATCCTTGTTAAGTATAAGGAGTGCATTTTTCTTGGCAAGCTCCACCAGCTTTTCCTTACCGCCCTTTTTGGGCACATGAAGATACACCTTCTGTCCCCTTCTGCTGCTAAGCCACCGACCTAGCACTTCCTCTTCCTCAGGCTCTGTTTCCAAGAAAATTTCCTTGGGGATGTAAGGTGTTCCTGAATAGAACTGTTTTATAAAGCTGGTAATTACCTGACTGTCAGTTTCATCCTCAACACCTGTCAGGTAAAAATGATCTCTTCCAATAAGCTTTCCTTCACGGATAAAGAAGGTCTGTACAACAGCCTCGTCTTTACTCCTGGCAAAAGCAATAATATCCCTGTCAACCCGGTCTGTATGAGTAATCTTCTGTTTATTCATAATCTGTCTGACACTGCCCAGCAGATCCCTATAAGAAGCCGCTTTTTCATATTCCATCTGTTTGGCAGCTTCATTCATCCTCTCTTCAAGCATCTTTACAACAGGGGCATAATTACCGCTAAGAAATTCAATAACTTGATCTATATTTCTTCTGTATTCCTTCTGTGAAATAAATCCCTGACAAGGTGCATCACATTGTCCCATATAATAATATAAACAAGGTCTTTCCTTACCGATATCTTTCGGAAGGTTTCTGTTACATGTTCGGATTTTATATATTTTTCTTAAAAGATCCATAATATCCTTAACAGCCGCCGCACTGGTATATGGTCCGAAATACTTTGACTTGTCTCTTTTTATCTCTCTGGTGAAAAGCACCCTTGGATAGGCTTCATCTACAGTAACACGGATATAAGGATATGTTTTATCGTCCTTAAGCATTGTATTATACTTTGGTCTGTGCTCCTTAATCAGGTTGCATTCCAAAACCAAAGCCTCCACCTCTGAATCTGTTACAATATATTCGAAGTGGTCTATGTGCTCCACCATCTGCCTTATCTTAGCAGTATGATTACGGCTGTTTTGAAAATACTGCTTTACCCTGTTCTTAAGAACAACCGCCTTCCCAACATAGATAATGGTGTCTGATTTATCCTTCATAATATATACTCCCGGCTTATCCGGCAGCAGCTTAAGCTCTTCTTCTATATTAAACATAAATATGCTCACTCCTATTGTGATAAGTACATGATCTATATGTATATAATTCTAGCTTTATTATTATACAATGTAAAGAAAAAGAAGAGCAGATGCACAATGGTAAAAAACCCCTGTCTGCTCTTCTTTTTATTCCTGATATTAGTATGTCTTACTTGATTTAAAGAGGTAATAAGCTTTTAGTTTAGTAATATTTATTGCTTATCTTTATCCTTCAATAAAATCAAATGTAACCTCGATGGTTTCTATCTGTGTGTTTATATGGTTTTCCAAAGGTATAGGCGTAGCATCAGACAGATCCCCATCCAAAGTTCTGGCTTCCGGAGGCAGGCTGCCAACCCAGCCGTTATACAGATTAACTCTGGTGGTATTACCGTCATCACTGGTAGTGTAAGGTTTTCCGAATTCAATCGGTTCACCGTTAATAAGAATCTCAGTAATCTCCATAAAATATCCGGGCCACAATTTTTCAGCATTTACAATACCCACAGCTGAAAATGCAATACCATTTGCATATCCTTGCTCGGTTCCGGTCATGTCCAGTGCCACTTTATAAGTACCCGGTCCTGTAACCTCAACATCTGTTGCGATAAGTCCGGCCGGCTTTGAGTTGGGTTCATACTTGTCACCGACACTGTACTGCACACCCCAGTCGCCGCTGGCAATCATAATCCATGCATATGCCTCGTCATCTCCATAGACAAACTGCGCTTTGTTTTCTGCTTTTCTAAGTGCCAATACCAGATTATCTTCAGCATTGGCTATAATTTCTTCAATAGTCATGTCTGCCAGTGTACTTACATCGTGATTTTTCAATAGGTTTTTAATCTTGTCAATAGCATCATCATCATTGTTACGGGCACGAATTTTATATTCGGTCCTGCTGTATATGTTGCCTCCATCCCAAAGGAAAGGAACATAACCATATTTTGCGTTTAAATTCAGGAAATTAAAATAGTAATCATATCTGTCCTCGCCCACATTGTCAAGGACTCCCCATTCACCGATTATAACACCATAGCCCTGATCGGTGAATTTCGTCAACTTGGCAAGAAGGTTGTGCATCGTCTCAACCTCTGCTTTAGTTCCCCATGCACTTACACCTGCGGTATCTCCACAATAGCTCCAGGGATTATAATAATGAACACCCAAAAGCAGTCTGTCTTCCGCTGAATCTGTCGGCATTACGAATCTGTTATCCACTGTTTTCTCTATGTCAGTGCTGTAACCTTTAACCAGCAAAAAGCGATCGGCATTGTTACCGCCGGTTCCTCTTACCGTATCAACAAAGGTCTGGTTGATAATTCTAACCATTTCGTAACATTCATTCTCTGTAAGAGTGCCTCCGGTCGGGCTGAAAACAGTAACATCATTTAATCGGTTTCCAAGCTCTTCGTTAGCTGATTCAAAAAGTAAGCGGTGATCATAATCCTTATATCTTTCTGCAATTTGTATCCACATGGAAATATACATTTCCATAGCTTTGTCACGAACTTCCTGCTCCGGATGACCAAACATGCTCCACCAGCCATGATCCCAATGATCATTAATCATAACGAACATATCTGCATTCAAAGCATAATTAATTATTTCCTCAACACGGTCAAGATAAGCTTCTCCTATTGTATAGTCACCGTTTTCAAAATCCATTGCATTGGTCCATGCAACAGGAATACGTAAGGATTTAAAACCCGAAGCTCTCATACCATCTATAATCTCTTGAGTGGTAATAGGTTGTCCCCACATTGTTTCATAAATACTAGGGTCACGATTCGGAATACGATTGTCAACACTACAGGCTTCCATGGTGTTTGTAAGATTTATTCCATTACCCATCACACGGGCCATTTCAATAGCTGTAAGCTCATTTAAAGGTTTGGCAGCCAGTTTGGCCAAGGTTAATCTTCTGTCATCCATTATGTCATTATCTTTCTTTGTTTCAGGTGTTGATTCGCTTTCATCTCTGTCATCGTTTACTACAGTATCATCAACCTTTGTCTGTTCTCCGGAATCTGTCGGTGTGTCTTTTTTTACACATGCACTTAACGATAATAATATTGATATTGATAATAACAGCAATAAATTCTTTCGCAACAGCTTCATACTCCCTTTTCCTTTCTCTGTTCGTATATTACATAAATGTAACCATATTGTCCCTTGCTTCTTTATTCTATACTATCTTGCTTATATACACAACTCAATTCTTTGCTCAATTTTTGTCGTTATTTGTTTTTGGATTCCCGTTACCGTCTTCATCCTTTGAATCTGCCGGTACATCTGTTTGTGTCTCAGTCAAATCCTCACCTTTAACCTCTTTATATATATTCATGAATTCTTCACCGGTAATGGTTTCATTGGCAATAAGATATTCTGCTATCTTATCCAATGCATCCCGGTTTTCTGACAGCAGCTTGCGTGCCTTATCATAACACTCTTTTAAGATTCTCATAACTTCCTTGTCAATCTCTCCGGCGGTTTCATTGCTGCAGTTCTGAACCGGTCTTCCGTCAAGATATTTGCTCTCTATAGACTCAAGTCCCATAAGTCCGAACTTCTCAGACATACCGTATTGAGTAACCATAGATCTTGCAAGACCGGTAGCCTTCTCTATATCATTAGAAGCCCCGGTTGTAATCGTTCCAAATACAAGCTCCTCAGCAGCTCTGCCGCCGTACAGTGTAATAATGCGGGTTAGTATATCATCCTTAGACATAAGGTACTTTTCTTCCTCGGGCACCTGCATAACATATCCTAAAGATCCCATTGTTCTTGGAACAATGGTTATCTTTTGTACGGGTTCAGCATTCTTTTGCAATGCCGTTACCAATGCATGACCAACCTCATGATATGCAACTATTCTTTTTTCTTCTTTACTTAATATCCTGTCCTTCTTTTCCTTACCGGCTATAACCACCTCTACAGATTCAAGCAGATCTTCCTGTTTTACAACAGTACGACCCTTCTTAACCGCCAGTATTGCAGCTTCATTAATCATATTCGCAAGATCTGAACCCACTGCACCGCTGGTTGCTCTTCCTATAGCGTCTAAATCAACGGAATCATGCATAAGAACATTCTTTGCATGAACCTTTAATATATCTACTCTTCCTTTAAGATCCGGTTTGTCTACAATTATACGGCGGTCAAATCTGCCCGGACGAAGAAGGGCTTTATCCAAAACCTCCGGTCGGTTGGTTGCACCCAGTACCACCAAGCCTTTCGAGGAGTCAAAGCCATCCATATTGGAAAGAAGCTGATTTAACGTCTGCTCCCTTTCATCGTTACTCCCGCCATAGTGACTGTCTCTGCTTTTTCCTATTGCATCTATCTCATCAATAAATATAATACAGGGAGCATGCTGTTGTGCCTGTTTGAATAAATCTCTTACTCTTGAAGCTCCTACACCTACGAACATCTCCACAAAATCCGATCCCGTCAGAGAAAAGAACGGAACCTTTGCTTCGCCGGCTATTGCTTTTGCAAGAAGCGTCTTACCTGTTCCCGGAGGTCCTACAAGCAAAGCTCCTTTCGGAAGCTTTGCACCGATTCGGGTATACTTCGTAGGATTGTGAAGAAAATCAACAATCTCTGTAAGCGATTCCTTTGCTTCCTCCTGACCGGCAACATCCTTAAAGGTTACTCCGGTGGATTTCTCCACATATACCTTGGCATTGCTTTTTCCAAAGCCCATTACGCCGCCGCTGTTCTTTGATATGGCCTTAAACAGGAACCACATGACAACATAAATCAATATAAAAGGAAGCACCATTGACAATATGCTTTCCAGAATTGTATTACGGTTATCTACAACCTTCCGGCTATATTTCAGTCCGTATCTTGCATTAGCTTCCTGCAGCTGGCTGTTAAGCTCTTCAGCATATAGATTACCGGTATAATATGTTATGTCGTATCTGTAAGGCTGAACTTTGGGAATAAAGATGATTCTGTCACCGTCAATGATAACCTCTTCAATCTCATCATTATCCATCATGGTCATGAACTCGTCATATGTTTTTTCGATATTAGTATTTTCTTTTATTTGATTTTGCAGAACCGAGAACATATACCAGATAAATATAGCTGATATCAGCGTTATAATAATCGCTGTTCTGTTTGGCATATTGTTCCTGTTTCTCTTGTCATTATTATCCATTAAGTCCTCCGTTACTTAACTAATTATTTATAAATTCAAAATAAATTTTATATTATTCTAATAAATAACTCCAGCAGTATATTTCATTATACTGATTGTTTTGTCAGAAATCAATTAAATTGTTCTTAAAATTCTGTGTCCAATCTGTGTTTGTTGTTTAAGAAGATTTGGGAGGTTCGTCCAAGAACAGGACTCAAAGACTTGATATGATAAAAAGACAGTAATACATTTTGCAGGAACCCAAAATAGAGGCAGCCGCCTAATATATCTGCCTCCATATTTTTATTCAGTCTGTCTATTCCATGAATTACTGCACTATATAACTTACCATACTTTCTCATTATCCGATTCTTTGATGCTGCCATTTTTACCAAATANGGAGGATAAATATATTATGAAAGAACCAATAAGAATGAATATATCTGCCAGATTAAATACNATATGCTCAATTGGCTTTATGTTAAAACTGAAGTAATCCAGCACTTTATCTTTACTGAAACGATCTCTAAGATTACTTGCAGCACCTCCTATGCATAAGGATAAGCCAAGCTTCTTTATTCGGTTTCTTTTCTTGGGCAACATAAATATATATGCCAAAACAATAATCGCAAATACAACAGCAGATAACTTTTTTACAAAATCTATACTGTTATCCAGTATATTAAGACAAAAACCGCTGTTGTACTCTCTCTTTACTATGATCTTCCCTTTAAGAATCTCTTTTTTCTCACCTATACGAATATTTTGCTCAATATAATTCTTAATATTGCTGTCCAGCAGAAATACGCCCAATGCAATAAGAACATACATCATATGGATTCCTCCTTCAACTGTAAACCCTTTGGTTCTTAATCGAACCTAACCCACGAAACATGATTTGTCAATAATTTTCTTCCTTCCTTACTTCTGATATTCAAATAAGACGGATAGTGAACATAGAATGCATCGTTCTCCTGCAGGCTCTTAACTGTGTTTTTTAGCTCCTGAAGCTTGGGATCATAAACCAGCTTCACTCTGCCTGTTGTGAATATATCCTGCAGTTTAGCGAATATGCTTGCTAGTATGATAACATTCAAATCTTCCTCGTAGATAATAATCTCTGTATTTTCAGTGAGGGAAAGCAGTTCATTTATATGATATCCAAAACCTAATCCATATATGATATATCTCTTTACTTTTTTATCGTACCAATGTCTTGCCAGCAAAAAAGCTTCATAAGATATCCTGGAATTGGTGTGAAAATAAAATGTATTATCACCGTTTTTTGCAGCAAGAGTCATTAATCCGCAGGAGGAAAACTCCACTCTATAACCCTCTTTAAGAAGTGTCTGCGGATCAGTTGAAACTAATGACAATTCTTTTAGACCTAAGCTATTTTCCTTAATTAAAGAAAGGTTCTCATGACAGATTTCTTCTGAGAATGTTACCTCCTCCTTACTGATAATCAATTCCTGTACTCCGATTATAAAGCTAACCAACTGAAGTTCAAGCAAATCAGCAAGGAGGACATAATCTCCCATTCTGTAAGCTTCTAGGATTCCACCTAACATCTTATTAACAGATTCAACTTCATCAAGATTAAGATATTCCCTGTTAGTGATAATAGCTTCTATGGAATGTCTGATAAGCTCCATTGAATCAGCTATAATTCCAAGAGCAATATCATGCTGCTGCTCACGAAAATAACATATTGATTTATCTATTTTTTCAAGCAGCATGATATTTTTATTAAATATATCCATAATATTGCTCTTCAATAGCTATCACCTCAAATATTTTTAAGGATTAATATATAGTGATGTAATGTGTATACTCTTATATCTTACCACTTTATTTGTTGTTGCATTAACCTCATATACTGTTATATACTCACCGGCACTTACCGGAATATCCGCTTTATCTACAAAGTCTGTTCCTGTAATTACATTCTCGGTATGAAGATCCTCTACCTTTGTTCCGGTTCTTGTATATACCAGCTTATTACCTGCCCGCACGGTTGTAAGTACTCTAATTGATGTTGTACCCGGTGTCGATCCTTTTGAAGCAGTAGCTGTCAGTGAAGATGCAGGGGTAGGATTTTGTATGGTCAATTTTATGGAAGTCTTGTTAACAGTACCATTCTCAAAGGTTATATACAGGGGTCTGCTGTAGCTGTTAGGTAAGTCATTTAAGAAATCCTTTGATAATGTAACGTTAATATAGTATTGCACAGCAGGATTAAGAGGATCCGTTACATTTGTTGTGGTACTGAATGTTAGCTCTCTGGTTCCAAGCTTAATTGTCCTTATAGCCACCTCATATGGAAGTTTTCCTATAGTGTTCAGCGTTATATTAAAGGTTAAATCATCTGAGATTCCCTTAACAAATGTGAAGCTCTTTTCCTCAACAACCGGTACTGCTGGATATTCAACAGTATGTGTTAAATAGGTTGAAGCTAATTCATAATCCACCGCAGGCGTGGTTTTTGTTGCCTGTTTTGACTTTATTTCCTTCTGTCTTACGTATAATGTACTGCCCTCTACAGCTCTACTGGCAAGAACCTTTACAGCGGAGTCTCTTGTTATAGTAGACCAGGCTACTCTTTCTATATCAAAGATATCTCCGGGCTTTACAATGCAGTACTGATACGGATTATCATTTGAAGCAGATGGTATTGTAATAGAGATATTTGCCGAGCCATTATATGAGACATAAATATTAGGATCTGAGGCATCAGCTTCGGCAGGAGGAATTCCTTTAATTATACTTCCCGAAAGTACTCTCTGTGCCTTCAATTGTATCTCAGTTATCTTTGATGAAGCTGCTTTTGCAGTTGCATAATCTCTAATTTCAATAACCATAGCAGGGAAGCTTTTATCTGCTGTCAATCCGTTTGAACCATCATTTAATATAACCGATAGAGGTACTTTTCTAACAGATTTGTCAGTAACCTTAACCCAATTTGATGTTACGCCCCCGACTGTTACACGATATTCCTTGCCGTATCTGATATCAGCCATGAAATCTTCTCCGTCAATTCCAACAACCATGGCTGAAGCCTTCTTGGCTATCTTCAATCTGACTTCTTTACTGACTCTTCTGCCCTTTGTTCCGTCAGCATTGGCACTTGTATCGTTCACTGCCTTAATACGAAAATACAGATCAGCTCCTTTTATCTGAAGCTTCTCCAACTGTGCAACCGTAAGACTTGATGTGTTCTGCCAAGCCCC
>JGI24709J26583_10003640_pt1 | contig 11998 bp, 9 predicted proteins | sample BioPla2DNA1_FD_26583 | JGI IMG/M metagenome (IMG submission 26583) | reverse complement strand
GGGACGGTAGATGCTCGCCGCCACCACCCCCGCCGCCCCCCTCACCATCAACCCCCTTCACCGGCAAGAAACGAGCCGGGTTCCCGGACGGCGATCCCCGGCAGGATCTCCTCGATCCGGTCGCGGTTTCTCAGGATATGAGCATTATCGGTGGTGACAAAACAGACATCTTCCCGGATCCTGTGGACCCGCAGGAAAAATGAGTCCAGCACCACGAGGGTATCCGGCTCGTAGTGAAGGGCGTCGATAAGGCTCCTCTTCTGCCTGGGGAAGTGGCCATCGTAATCGTTGGGACAGCAGGTGTAGCAGAAGACTGGAGCGGTGGGGTCGTCCCGGCAATCCCTGTCCAGGGATTCCAGTGCTCCCTTGACGGCGTTGATCGCGTCCCGCCTGAATGCCTGCCGCTCCTCCTCTGTTCCCAGCCCGGCGTTACGGAGGTCCTCCCGGTTCCCGCGGACAAATCAACGGAGCACATTCTGCTCCCGTCCGCTCGCGAGTGACCGCACCCGCCGGTCGGTGAGCCGGTCGATGGTCCGGTCTAGTGCCAGAGGGTCGGGGTGGGCAGGAAGGTTCTGTCCCAGACACTCCAGGTACTGCAGGATCGTCCTCCTGAACCGGCCCAGCACCCCCGTACACTCACGATGGACACGCTCGCTGGTATGCCGCAAAAACCCTTCCTGCTGCATGTAGCGGCGTGCACGATAGTGCTGCCCGTCCCACTCCGTCAGGGAGCCGATGAGGATGTTTGCATCGAGGAAATGGTGAGAAGCCATAATCGTCTTCAGGAAAAATAGCCTTCAATGAGCGAGGAGAGGATCTTCGTTGAGCGTGCGCCGGGCTCCCGGGAAGGGGCGTGACGGGCATACTCCCGAACAGACCTGTTGTATGCGCTCACCTTCGGGACCAGAGCCCGGAGAGACTCCCGGTATTCCCGCTCCCACTGCCTGAGACGTCCGTTGTAGTACTCGTCGTGACCCCTGTCGAGGATGCGGACCCCCCTGGCAAAAGCATACCAGAGATCCACGGCACTCGCGTAGGTCGCTTCAACGATCAGGTTCGCACCTGTTTCATCCTCCCTGGCGATCTCGAACGCCTTCCCCGCCCCGGAGACATATGCCGTGAACTCGTCGTTGAACTCCTCGAAGAGGGGCTCTTCCACGAGAACGGCCTCACACTCGTAGAGGGCATCCTCCAGGCGGTCGAGGCCCGGGGTGACGGGCTCGTTCAGGAATTGGTTGAGCGTGCGCTGCCCCTCCGGGCGGGATGCGCGGTAGCCCTTGAACGGGACGAGAAAATCCACCTTGTACCGGGGCATGAACGCATACGGCGCGTAGTCCCGGTAGATCCGGTGGACGAAAGCCTCCATGTGGTACGGGTCGATCTCCCTGACGATGCGCCCGATGACGGCAGAGGCGTCCTCACACACACAGAATGGATTGGGGGGCCGCTCGTTGAGGATGAGGAGGGATTTGCCCGTCTGCGTCGGCACCTCCCGGAGGATGCCCCGGACCTTCAGGGCCTCGATGGAAGACTCGACGACCTCCGAATAGGGGCCGTAGTTATACCAGTAGTAGGGGAGATACTTTCGATCCGGATCGTTCTCGGGGAGAGTTGCCCTCACCTTGAAGAGGATCTCATGAACGGCTGTTTTCGATAGTTTGAGATCCGGCCGTACCCGGTAGATCTGTTGAATGAGCCCGGGGACAACCTCGGAGCGAGGCATTGTATTCTCCTGTTTATGAACCGGATATATACAGGTTTCTTTGTGCGCCCGGATACGTGCCGGAGATCGTTCTCCCACACTGATGCCCCCGGCAAGGGTCTCCCCGGTTCGGTCCCGCTGCCCCAAAACCTATAGCGGCGCCTTCAAACCGACCTGCAGAAGTACCAATCTCTACAATGGGGCGGTTAGATGGTCAGGTCCCTGCACACGGAGGATTGGCAGATCGGCATGGAAACGGCTCATACCATCGCCGGGACCAAAAAACCCATTCCCGCCTTGCCGGGGCAACCGGCTCGTTATGACTGCGAGTACCGCCGCTACGGTATGTGCAGCGTTTTTCTCGCCTGCGAGCCCGGCGGTTCGCAACCGATTAAACCCACCCGGTGTTACCCGACGTCAAAGCGTTGCCGTGGCCGGCCCGCCGGATCCGCGCCTTTCGTTGCCGGCACCGGTTCAAATAACAACACTCATCGTCCGTGAACCGATAGTCTCTCACCAGGAGAGGTTATCGAATGCCCCGCGCCGTTCTGTACCGCTATACCCCTGGTACTCACCTGGACGAATTCATCCGGCAGTTCCGGAACGCTGCCGCTCATGATCCGTTCGGCACCGTCTTCATCGTCCCGACCTCATCCCTGGTCCGGGAGATCACGCACCGCCTCGAAGAGGAGGGCGTTCCCATCGTCGCCAGCATGATAACCACCCTGCAGGGATTCGCACGGAAGGTCTTTTTTGATACCGCAACGGTAGAGACCCTGATCCCGGATGCAGAATCCCGTCTCATCCTTGCCGATATCCTCGCTGCCAACGCTGCGCGATTCCCGTTGCTCGCCGGCGCCGGGGCCGTCGGTGAACTCGCGACGCTCTTCTCCGTCGTTATCATGCGGAAGGTAGACTACCCGGACGCCCTCGGTGATCTCCAGAGCGCCAAGAGCGCCGAGATTGGAGCCCTCTTCGATGCATACCTCCGGTTCCTGGAGGACCACAACCTCGTCGACGGCAGCACCCTGTTTGCCCGGGCGACCCGGCAACTTATCCGGACGGGCGCCCGGCCCCGGACTGTCTTCATCTACGGCCTCTTTGAGCCGATGCCGTGCGAGCAGGATCTGATCCTCGCCCTGCGGGAGTCCGCGGACGAGTTTCACTATGCCCTGCCCTTCGCGGAGAATCCGGCTGTCTTCACGGACGATGGCAGGTGGCTGCGCCCGGATACCGTCATCGTAGGCGAGCGCCGGTCGTCTCTCGCCGATCTCTTCTCCCGGCGGGAGCCCCGGGACACCGGTGGGTGTATCCGCATCGCCGAACGGCGGGACGGGCTGGATGAGGTCCGGGCGATCGCCCAGGAGATCTGCGACCTGATCGCCGGCGGTGTCCGGCCGGGCGAGATCGCGGTCGCGTTCCCCGACCTGGACCAGGCAATCCCGTACGTGGAGGAGGTCTTCGCCGACTTCAACCTCCCGTACGCAGTCTCCAGCGGGCAGACACTGCTCCGATCCCCGCTCATCCGGGCGATGCTGGATCTGCTGACCGTTCCTGCCTTCGGCTACCGGCGTGAAGATGTCGTCGCTCTCCTGAGCAGTCCGTACATCCGGTCCGCCCTGGTGGGCCCGGAGGTCGACCTCCTCTCCCGGGAAGCCCGGATCGTTGCCGGTGCGGAGACCTGGGACCGTCGGCTCGCCGGACTGACCGCAAAACTCGAAGAGGAGCGGGCGGCACCGGATGCCCCCGATTACGCCCGGCAGCGACTCACACAGAAGATCGCCACGATCGAGACGGTGCGAGAGGAGATAGGCCGCCTCTTCGTCGACCTTGCAGGTCTTGAAGGAGAAAAGACACTCGCCGGGCACCTCGCCGCGTACCGGTCGCTCCTTGCTCGCCGGTACTGGCCGGCGATGCCGGAGGAGGGAGAACCCGGGGTGCTGGAGCGGGAAGCCCGGGACCTCGGGGCGTTTGCCGGTCTGCTCGACACCCTCGAGGGGTTCACCCGATTGCTGCCCGAACAGCGGATGTCGCTCGTGGAGTTCTCCACCCAACTCGGCCTTCTCGCCGCCGGGACGCGGTCATCCCGGAAGCGGAACCGGAATGCCGTCCAGGTGGTCGGCGTCCGGGAACTCCCCCATCTCTCTATCCCCTACGTCTTCCTTGCCGGCCTCGTCGAGGGCGTGATGCCGCGCCTGACCACCCGGCTCCCGTTCACCACCGATCTCGAAACCCGACGACTCGGGACCCGTTCAAAGACGGATATCCTGCGGGAGGAACGCTACTACTTCATCGCGGCGCTCCTCGCCGCCCGCGAACGGGTCTACCTCAGTTACCCCTCGGCCGACGGCGGGTCTCCGGTGATACGCTCCGGTTTCGTGGATGCAGTCAGGGAGACCATCTCCACCGGGTCCTGGGGCGGGAGTGATTTTCCGTCATCGAGGACCGCGGCAGCGCGGAAGGCCGGCGCCCTTCTCGCCCGCGGAGAGTTTGCGAACGCGGTTGCGGGACTGCCGCCGGGGCACACGATCCATGATGCCGTGCGCCGGCTCATCATCGAGAACGAGTGCCGGAAAGGCGCGTATGACTCGCCCTATGACGGCCTGCTCACCGGGGAGCCGGCGATCACCGCGGCGCTTGCCGAACGGTACGGGAATACGGCGGTCTTCTCACCAACCGCGCTCGAGATGTATGCGGCCTGCCCGTTCCGGTTCTACCTCGGCCGGGTCCTTGGGCTTGAGCCGCTGCCGGGGGTCGACCTCGACCTGACCGCCCTCGAACGGGGGAGCCTCCTCCACAAGATTGCCTTCCGGTTCTATGCCGGCTGGCGGGGGGGCGGAAACGAGGCGGTCACCGAGACGTCTTATCCCGCGGCGCTCCAGCAGATCCTCGCGATCGGCCGGGAAGAGACCGATCGCTTCCTCTTCGATAGCCCGGCATGGCTCGTGGAGAAGGAGCACCTCGTCGGATCGCCGCACGTCGGTCGGGGACTGCTTGAGCGCTTCCTCACCCGCGAGAGGGAGACCGCATCCTCGACCTTCGTCCCGCATGCCTTCGAACTCTCGTTCGGCCTCCCGGTGGCGGCGGGGACCTGCGATCCGGCATCGACACCCGACGCGATCGCGATCCCGCTCAACGGGACGGGCGGGGAGGTTGTCCGCATCCGGGGCCGGATCGACCGGATCGACCGTCTCCCTGACGGGAGGTTCCTGATCGCCGATTACAAGACCGGAAGCTCGCACCCCTCGCTCAGGGATATCGAGGCGGGCAAGGCCTTCCAGCTGCCGCTCTACCTCCGGGCGGTCGAGACGCTGACGGCGATGCAGGGCGTCGCGGGTTGTTACTACATCCTCCGGCACGGGGAGATCCGGAACAGGCCGGTCTTCTGGGATGCGAGCCTGAAAGAGCAGTTCAAACCGTTCTCAGGATCGTCGCGGAGCGGCGTCGCGGACGTCCGGGCGCTGGTCGATACCTCCCTCGCCCACGTCTCGCGCTGCCTTGAGGGGATACGGAGCGGGTGGTTCGCGCCCCGGTCGGATCCCGGTCCCTGTCCGGGCTACTGCGACTTCAAGACGGTCTGCCGGTTTGACAGCCTGCGGCTGCTCGCTACCGGGGAGGTGCGTGACGATGGGACTGACTGACCGGCAGAAGCAGGCCGCCCTCGACCACACGAGGAGCAAGTGCGTCACCGCCGGGGCGGGCACCGGGAAGACCTACGTCCTGGTACAGAAGTACATCGACCTGCTCGAGAGCAGGGACGATCTCAGTGTCGCGAATATCCTTGCGCTGACCTTCACCGAGAAGGCAGCCGCAGAGATGAAGATCCGCGTCCGGGAGGCGCTCGCGAAGAAGGAGGGCGCTCGATGGGATAGCCTCCGCGACGAGTTCCTGTGGGCGAACATCTCGACCTTCCACTCCTTCTGCGCCCAGGTGCTCCGGGAGTTCCCGCTCGAGGCCGGCGTCGCCCCTGGATTTGCCGTCCTCGACGAGCGGGAGGCGGCACGACTCAGGGACGAGGTCATAGATGCATTCATCTACGGTGAGCCGCCTGAAACCTGCCGGGACGCGCTGGTCGGCGTGCTCCGGATGGCCGGCGTGCACGAACTGAAGAATACCCTCGAGCGGCTCTCCTCGCGCCGTGAGGCTGCAGAGCAGTTCTTCGCCGCCCTCGCCGGGAGCGAGGAAGCGGTGCTCGACGTGTGGAGGACGGCTGTGGAGCGGTGCCGGGAGGAGGAACTCGCGATCTTTTCGGCCGCTGCAGGAGCCTCGATCGGCACCCTGCAGGACCTCGCCGCCCGTTACCCCGGCGCTGCCGACCCGGGCCAGGACTACCTCCGCGCCGTTGAGCCGCATCTCCCCTCCATCGCCGCCGGGGAGGGCGGGGCGGTCAGGGCGCTCGCAGATATCCACGCCGATTCGAGGTTCCGGGCGAATATGGGGAGGAAGCCGAACTGGGAGGGGGACGACCTCGGCAGGCTCCGGGACGCTTACAAAACCCTCAACAGCTGCCTCAAAGCGCACGGCGAGTTCCTCTCACTCGCGATCGACCCGGAGGACCCGTTCACCCGGGCGACGCTCGACTACCTCCGTGACCTCGGCGTGGTGTTTGCGGCCTACTCCAATGCTGTCGATGCCGGGAAGCGGCACCGGAACGCGCTGGACTTTGACGACCTGATCGATCGGACGCACCGGCTCTTCCGCGAACACGACGCGATCGTGGAGGCGCACTTCCGGAGGCGCTTCCGGTTTGTCCTGGTCGACGAGTTCCAGGACACCGATCCGGTGCAGAACGGGATCATATGCTCGATCCTCGGCAATCTCGCCCGGACTTCGGCGAAACTCTTCGTCGTCGGCGACCCGAAGCAGTCCATCTACCTCTTCCGGGACGCCGACGTCACGCAGTTCAAGCGCACCCGCGACCTGATCGAGCAGGCCCTCGGCGGGGAGGCCGTCCCGCTCGACGTCAACTTCCGGAGCACACCCGCCATCGTCGGGTTCGTCAACGCCATCTTCGGGGCGCTGATGGCGGAGTCTGCACGACCCTGGGAGTTCCGGTACGAACCGCTGGAGGCGTGCCGGAAGGGCGACGCCGGCTCGGTCGAGCTTCTCCTTGTCCCGAAGGCCGATGACCGGCAGTCCGGCCGGCGTGCCGAGGCGGAGATGGTCGCCCGGAAGATCCAGAACCTCATCGAGCACGAGAAGCGGCGCGTCTACTGGGACCGGGAAGGGAAGCACCTTGATAAGCCCCGGCCGGCGGATTACCGGGACGTGGCCGTCCTCCTGGAGCGGCGAACGAACCTTGCCGTCTACGAGTGGGCGCTCGTCCGCTACGGCATTCCCTACCACGTTCACGCGGGCATCGGGTTCTACGGGCGCCAGGAGGTCTATGACCTCTACAATATCCTCCGCTTCCTGGAGAACGAACAAGACGATGTCGCCCTCTACGGGCTGCTCCGGTCGCCCTACTTCGCGCTCTCCGACACCCGGCTTTACACCGTCGCCCAATCCGGCTCCCCGGAAAACTCCCTCTGGGAGCGGCTGGAGCGGTTCGCGTCTGAGCACCCCAAGGCGGAGATCGCGGCGGCGGTGCAACTTCTCAGGTCGTGGCTCCTGCACGCTCGTCGGGTCTCTCCCGCCGACCTCCTCACCCGGATCGTCTCCGGATCAGGGATCTCCGCCGTCCTCGGGGGAATGCCGGGCGGCGAACAGGCGGCCGCAAATGTCGAGAAGGTGATTGCCCTCGTCCGGAAGATGGAGGCGAACGGTTCCGGCACGCTCGCTGAGGCCGTCCGGGAGCTTGGAACCTGCATCGATGACGGCGAGCGGGAAGGCGATGCGATGCTCGACCTGACGAATGCGAACGCGGTCTCGATCATGACGGTGCACGCCTCGAAGGGACTCGAGTTCCCGATCGTCGTCGTCCCCGACCTCGGCGAGCCGCCCCGGGCAGGCGGCAGCACCGTCATGGTGGAGGACGGGCTTCTGGTCGGCGTCACGATCCCGAACCCGGCAAACGACCACGAGCGCGAGGAGGCGCCCCTCCTGAAAGTCCTCAAGCGGGAGTACCGGCAGAAGGAGAAGGCCGAACAGAAACGCCTCTTCTACGTCGCCGTGACGCGGGCGAAGGATCACCTGGTCCTCTGCGGCGAGCTGCCGGGTGAGGTCCCCGAAACCCTGGAGGGTGCGAAGAACCGGATGGGCTGGCTCGCCTGCTGCACCGGGCTCTGCGATGACGCCTATATACGGGGCGCAGCGGAGATCGATATTCCCGGCGTAGAGTCCCCGCTCTGCATTCCTCTCGTTACAGATCCCGCAGCGATATGCGCAGAATCTCGCCCGATCGGAGCCATGCATCTTTCCCTGCCGGACGATGAGGCCAGGGTGTCGGAGGGTGTGCCTCCTATAGAGGTCGATGAAGAGGAGCACGTGTACTCCGCGAGCGAGATCCGGCAGTACCTCCGCTGCCCGCTCGCGTACGAGCGCAGGTTCCGGCAGAGCAACCCGACGCAGCCGATCCTTGAGGTATCCGCGGCGATGGATGCAACGACGCGGGGGCTGATCGTCCACGAGATCTTCCGGGGCAGGGACCCCGGGACCGTGCTCCGGCGCTACGGGGTCGAGGATGCCGGTATCGCGGGTGAATACCAGGCGCTCTATGACCGTTTCCGTGCGGCGGAGGTGATGCAGGGGGTCACGGACGACTACTGCGAGGTGCCGTTCCGGACGAGCATCGGCGGTGCGAAGTTCAAAGGCGCCATCGACCGGCTCGTCCGGCAACCGGACGGCACCTGGGTGCTCGTCGACTACAAGACGGGTGTTGCCGGTGCGGACGATATCCCGGAAAAAGTCGAGGATTACGCAGTCCAGTTAACCATCTATCGGCTCGCCGCCGAGCAGATTCTGGGTGAGGCGGTCAAACCTTTCCTCTACTTCGTCGATAGCGACCGCTGGGTGGAAGTCAAGCGAGACGGACAGAAAGTTCTGGGTGAGATTCTTGATGCGGTTTCCGGCATCGAGCGGCGGCTGTTCCGGATGCCGGGGTGTGCGGGGTGCAGTGGGAGAGACGGGTGCCGGAGTTCGGGTCGTGGAGGATGAGCCGTATGGTGGGCGTCAGGGACTCCTGATTGGACCGGTCCTCCCAGCACCCGCCCTGGCACCTCCCCAAGTTCGGGTGCGGGCAGAGAAATCCTGAACTGAAACAGGGTTCTACCCGCTCCGGGGGAGGTGCTCGCCGGGATGATCGATGCGACCGACCGGCAGATCGATAGGCTGGTGTACGAGTTGTATGGGCTCACGGCGGAGGAGATCGCGGTTGTGGAGGGGGCGGTCTGATGCAGGAGCCGATACCCTGAAGATCCAGCGCGGGGGTATCTTGAAACTTCATCAGGAACAAGGATGTGGTCAACATTCCGCTTTCAGCAATCATCAACGGTGAAAGGGTTACGGTGAAAGGGTTATCGGCCCCGATCTGTCTGATAGCGAATGGAGCGAACTCAAGGCTCAGCATAGAAAAGGCCCCACTATAACAATGCCCTGCTGCGGAATGAGCGGGCATGCCAGAATGTCAATGTGTGGCCTCAAGCACTTCTGTCATGCTCACAGATCTGACGAGTGTGGAGGTGAGCCGGAATCGCTTGACCACTTAAGACTCAAGAACCAGAGTTACCAGATCTGCAAAGCAGAAGGGTGGGATGCTCAGCCCGTCCGGTGTGTCGAAGCCCTTCGGCCTTCTCCTGCTCCGCTCCTGATGGAGCATCGCGACTCCTACGTCACCTTCACCCGGAAGACCGTCCGGGTCTCGTCCTACCAGGACGACGCCATCAAGACCACCGTCGAGGACTGGGCCGACGCCGTCCCCGAACTGGACTGAGGGGGGAAGACCCCCTTTCACTTTCACGCCGCGCACGGCCACCCCTTATCACCATCCTCTTCCTCAGTTCCTCCTATGACCCATTCGCCTCTGCTCCGGAGCGATCAGGCCCTCTTTTGCGTCCGGTCCATGCCGGCGTTCGCCCCCGATCATCACCGCGACACCCGGCGCTCCTCCGGAACGGGAACCCGTGCTCCACAATCGGTTAATACATTAAACGATCATTCAATATGTTGTATGCTCCGGGAGTTCGAGAAGTTCGTCGGGTTTCGGGTCCTTGCCTGGTTCCTCACCCACCCCACGGGCGAGATCCACATCAATAAACTCGCCCGGGAGATCGGGGTCAGTCCGGGAAGCGTCAAAGCGTATGCCGATGCCTTCGAGCGCGACGGGTTGATCACCGGCACGCGCCTCGGCACCGCACGGCTCCTCTCCCTCGACAACGACTCCTTTGCCGTCCGGGAGTTGAAGCGTGCCTGCATGGCCCTTCTCCTCGTCCGGGCCGGCATCGAGGACCTTGCGCCCGAAAGCATCGCGGTCGCGGTCTACGGGAGCACTGCGGCGGGGACCTTCGATGAGCAGAGCGACATCGACATCCTGATCATCGGCGACGAGAGCCAGGTCGACCACGGCCGGGTGCCGGCACTGGAGGCGGAGGCCGATCGGGAGGTGCAGTTGACGGTCGTCCCCTACTACCGGTGGGAGCAGATGAAAGAGGAGGGCGACCCGTTTGTCGCGAGCGTCCTCCAGAACCACATGCTTGTCAGGGGGGCTCGCCTATGAGGTGGCGGGAGTGCATCGACCGGGGCCTCATCCGCCCTGACCTCGGAGCGATGGAGCGTCTCCCCGGCTCTCTCGCATCCGCGGCGAGGCTCCTCCGGGCGGCGGAGAAGAATGTGGCGATCGAAGAGTACGAGATGGCTCACCTTGCCGCGTACAACAGTGCGTTTCACAGCGTCCGGACATTTCTCTACGCTGCAGGCTACGTCGAGCGGAGCCACGCCTGTCTCGTTACCGCAGTACGGCATGCCTCCGGTGACGACCCTGAGATCGCCGATCTCCTGAACGCCTTTGATAAACTCCGGGTTGCCAGGCATAACGTCCAGTACAGCGGATCGCTTGTATGCGAAGAGGAAGCAGCGTTCTGTATCCGGCTGGCTCACCGAGCCCTCGCTCTGGCCCGGCAGCGGTCCGGATAAAAGCCGGTCGCCTCAGCTTCATTGTCTACCACCTTTGATGGCCCTCATAAGGGAGACGCAGTGAGTGAGACCCGTTGAGAGCAAACCGGGGAGTAAATTGTGCAGACAGTGTCCGCGCAATTGGTTGGCCGGCAGGCCGAAGGTGTGGCGGGCCCGAGTTGGCCCTGCCGCGGTTGCACTCGACTTCAGGAGAGGCTGAGCACTCACGCCCCCCCGGGAGCCGCTCCGCCCTTCAAAAGACTGATACGGGGTGAACGTCATATCAACCGGCAGAGATACGGTCGGGTGAAATGGCAGGACGTACATTGACCAGGACTGCGCGGGAAACCATCGTCGCGATACTCACCAGGAACGATGCCGAGTGGATCGCGATCTTCGGCTCGTATGCACGGGGTTCTGCCGGTTCGGAGAACAATGCTCCTTCATCCGGGAGCGGAGTGGGAGCACCGGCAGGAACGACGTTCCATCGGAACGGAGTTCGAGCACGGGGGTGCGAGCTGCGACAAGCGATATCGATATCCCGGTCCGGTTTGCCCGCACAAAAAGCCTCTTTTCGCTTGTCCGGATCGAGAACGAACTCGCCCGGGCTCTTGGCATGAAGGTGGACCTCGTCACCAAGAACGCCGTCAGTCCCTACCTTGCCGATGCAATATACCGTGATGCCGTGGTGATCTATGACGCCGGAGGACCTCGCGTATCTTCATCACATCCTTGATGCCATAACGAGCATCGAGGAGTTCTCCGAAGGTGTCGGCGGAGGAGCTCCGAAACCGCCGGCTGGAGCGCACCGGGATCGAGCGCATGCTGACCATTATCGGCGAGGCTGTAAAGATGGTTCGCCGGAGTTGCGAAAAGAGTATCCGGAGATCCCCTGGAGAGAGGCTGCGGGGATGCGGGATAAGATCGTCCACCATCACTTCAGTGTAGATTACGAAGCAGTCTTCTTGGCACTACGCGATGATCTCACGATCCTCGAGCAGAGGATCAGGGCTATTCTTAATGAGGCCGGACACTAATCCGCTGCTTCTCACGCCCGAGAGCCGCTCCAGCGCCCGGAGCCGGCTCTCGAACTCCTCGAGTCGCAACTCTGGTGCACAAACTCCGGCCCGAAACCGCTTCGCGTTTTCTCAAGCTCCGGCCCTTCAGGCCATCGCACTCCCATAGAACGTCCTTGCGGTGCTTCCGCTCTGCTCATGGCGCCTGACAACCGGGGGCGGCATCCGGCGA
>JGI24709J26583_10003639_pt1 | contig 11999 bp, 7 predicted proteins | sample BioPla2DNA1_FD_26583 | JGI IMG/M metagenome (IMG submission 26583) | reverse complement strand
AAATGATTTTCTTGCCTGAATATTAAATGCTGAAATGGCATTTTAAAAAACTCTCTTGTGAGAGTATTGGCAGGAGATGGGTTCATGCTTTTACCGTGACATTTATTTAATGACCCCTAGACAATGCACAAAAGAAAATGGTATAATTAAATTGTACACGCGTACAATTACAAGGACACAAAAAATATGCTAAACATTCTGATGTTGTAGCTCTAAGTTTCTACATGTACACATATAAAACATTTAACCTAGTATTTGACAGGTGATATTTTTAGGGGGATAGTAAGTGAATGGTAAGTTTTAAAGCTGGTATAAATTTAGGTGGATGGATTTCACAATACAAAGTCTTTAGTAAAACTCATTTTGACACCTTTATTACACAGAGGGATATTGCGACTATTGCAGAATCAGGATTTGATCATGTTAGATTACCCTTTGATTATCCAATTATAGAGTCTGATGACGATGTGGGCAAATATAAAGAAGAAGGACTTTTATATATTGACCGCTGTCTTATGTGGTGTAAAAAATATAATTTAGGTCTTTTATTGGATATGCATCACGCTCCTGGTTACCGCTTTCAAGATTTAAAAAGCAATACACTATTCGAAAATTCGGATCAGCAAAAGAGATTTATTGAAATGTGGAGATTTTTGACAAAACGTTACCTGGATGAACGGGAACATATTGCCTTTGAATTATTAAACGAAATTGTTGAACCCGACAGTACCCGTTGGAATAAGTTAATGCCGGAGTGCATAAAGGCAATTAGAGAAATTGATCCTACCAGGTGGATTTACATTGGAGGCAATAATTATAACAGTCCCGATGAACTTAAAAATCTTGTAGATATTGAGGATGATTATGTAGTATACAATTTTCATTTTTATAATCCTTTTTTCTTCACCCATCAGAAAGCTCACTGGTCAGAAAGAGCCATGGCATACTATAGGGAAGTTAAGTATCCGGGTCAATATGAAGGGATTGAGGATTTTGTCAAAGAAAATCCCCAATATGATTTTATGATGGAAGTGAATAATCTGCAATTAAATAAGGAATTACTGCGTAAAGATTTAAAGCCTGCAATTGAATTCAGGGATAAGAAAAAATGCAAGCTGTATTGCGGTGAGTTTGGCGTAATTGCTCTTGCAGATTTAGAGTCTCGAATAAGATGGCATGAAGACTATGTCGGTCTTTTGGAAGAGTATGATATCGGTGGTGCGGTATGGAACTATAAAGATATGGATTTTGAAATTTATAATTCGGAAGGTATCCCGATCTCAAAGGAATTGATAAATATACTGACAAGAAAAAAAGTATAATCTTATTTTAATATTGTGCAGGCTATTATAAAAATGACCTGAATTTAAGTTTAAATATAAAGTGCTTATGGGAGGTGGATGATGACCAGCGAAGAAATAGCAAAATTATGTGGTGTTTCCAGAGCTACTGTATCCAGAGTGATTAACAACAATCCTAATGTAAAAGAGGAAACCCGTCAAAAGATTTTGACAATAATAAGGGAGAAAAATTATGTTCCAATAGAACCTGCCAGACGTTTAGCAGGGGTAGACAGCAACATAATTGGTTTATTTGTTTTGGATATTAATATCTCTGAGTCAACAACTAGAGTTTCAAAAAGCACATACTTTTCGCAGCTTGTAAATTTAATAATAGATCAGGCAAACAATTTCGGTTTTCAAGTTTTGGTATCAATTATAACTTCAGAAAAACAATTAGATGAAATAAGAAATCTTTTTATCAGCAGAACCATTATCAGCGGTATTTTTATCGGTGCATTCAATGAACTCTCTCAGCTCGATGACGTTATTATATCACAATACCCCACAATTATTATTGACCGTCAATCTAAAGGTACAGAGGAAAAGTTAAATCGCTTGGTTATCAACTTAGATAATTTTGAGGGTGCATATAGTGCAACACAGTTTTTGATTAAATTGGGTCATACCAGAATTGGACATATATCAGGGGATCTTAGAAAACTTTCAGGTATAGAGCGTTACGAAGGATATAAGAAGGCATTGTCCGATGCAAAATTGTGTTTTGATAAGAACATAGTACGTGAAGGCAACTTCCTCGAAGACAGTAGCTACCAGTTGGCTCAAGAAATGTTAAGAAAGAATGTAACAGCTATTTTCTGTGCCAATGATGTAATGGCCATCAGTGCAATTAAAGCTATTAAAGAAGAAGGCTTAAATGTTCCGAATGATATATCGGTAATAGGGTTTGATAATATAGCAATCGGAAACTATATTATGCCTGCATTAACAACAGTAGATGTACCACTAGAACATATGGCCAGAGAATGCATTGAGTCATTAAAATACTTCCTGAAGAATAAGCATTTTAAACAAAAGGAAATCAGGATTAAGACTGATTTGATAATCCGTCAATCAACTAAAGGAATTTCATAATGGATTACAGATTTCAACCGATAGATTTTAGCAATAGAGCTAATTTACTATATTTAGATATTAAGCATAAAACGAGGCGATAAATGTTTCCCTCGAAAAATTTTCTTTGAACCGAGTTGTTATAATAGCACAAATTGTACGCGGGTACATTTGGTACAAGGTGATATAAGGTAATAACTACCCTTAGGGTATTTATTATAATTTATAAAATTTCTAGGAGGAGTTAAAGATGTACAAAAAATTACTGTCATCAGTACTGATAATTTTGGTACTATTATCTACTTTGTCAACAAAGCCCATTCGAGCCTCTGCGGAGGTTAATGATATTAATGGACATTGGGCTGAAGAAGACTTGAGTAAATGGGTAGAAAAAGGGATTTTACTAGGTTACCAAGATGGAACGATAAAACCTGATAATAATATCACAAGAGCGGAATTTGTCACATTAATTAATAAGGTCTTTGGATTCTATGAATTAAGTCAGGAACAGTTCGTAGATGTTGAAAGTGCAATATGGTATTTTGACGAAATATCAAAGGCAAGGGCAGCAGGATACATTGCCGGTTATGGGGATAATGTTTTTAAACCTGAGAATTATATTACAAGACAAGAAGCCGTTGTTATAATCTCTAAAGTTTTTGAAATAAAAAGCAGTAATGATTATTTAGGTAATCTTATTGACGGTGACATAGTTAAGGAATATGCAAAAGAATCTGTTAGTGCTTTGCTCGAAAAAGGGTACATAACCGGTTATGAAGACGGCACTTTCAGGCCTGACAACTACATAACTCGTGCAGAGACAATTAAAATATTAAATCAAATTATTCCATCTTTATATAATAGCAAAGGCAGCTATACAACTGAAGAAATAAACTCAAACGTGCTGATTAATACTGAAGGGGTAGTTTTAGAAAATACAGTAGTAAATGGTGATTTATATCTTGCCCCGGGAATTAAGGATGGAGATGTAACCCTTGACGGCGTGAATGTGAAGGGAGTAGTTTATGTTAATGGTGGAGGAAGCGATAGTGTACATTTAATAAATACCAAATTAGACAGGATTATTGTTAATAAAAAGGGTGATGAGGAAGTTAAAATTGTAACTTCAGGAAATAGTTTTATTGGAAGCATTATTGTTAAATCCGGTGTAAAGCTTGAAGAAAAAGAATTGGAAGCGGAAGGATTTAAAGAAGTTATTGTTGATCCGGAATTTTCAGCGGGCAGTAAAATAGTATTTGTTGGCGATTTTGAACAGGTGGAGGTTCAAGCAGAAGGGGCTTTGCTGGAAACTAAAGAAGCAAAAATGAAATTAAAAGTATTAGCCCAAAAGGTTAAAATTAATGGTGAAGAGATTGAAAATTTATCAAATAATTATATTGTAGTAGAAGAATTAGTCTCCGTTGAAACAGAAGAACCGGAACCTTCCGGTGTACCGGCTGTAGAAGTTACACCGGAACCACAAAGCACACCCAAAAAATCAAGTAGCTCAAAACCATCTGTTACTCCTGTGCCTACCGCAAGCCCTAGTGCCCCAAAAGAAGAGTGGCAACTGGTCTGGAGTGACGAATTTGATGGTTCGGAAATAAACATGGATAATTGGAGTTATGATGATCCCACTAATGGAAGATGGAATCAAGAAATCCAATCTTACACACAAAATAATGCTTATATCGAAGACGGTTCACTGATTATTGAAGCTAGGAAAGAAGATATTACAGAACCTAGCGGTGAAACCTATAATTATTCATCAGCAAAATTAATTACCCAAGGCAAGCAATCATGGAAATACGGTAAGTTTGAAATAAGAGCAAAAATGCCTACCGGTCAAGGCATATGGCCGGCAATTTGGATGATGCCGGAAGATGAACCCTTCTATGGAATATGGCCAAAATGTGGAGAGATAGATATTATGGAGCTTTTAGGTCATATACCCAATAAGCTTCATGGAACACTTCATTTTGGAGAGCCCCATAAAGAATCCCAAGGAACATATTTCTTGCCGGAGGGACAGAGCTTTGGTGACGATTATCATGTTTATGCAATTGAATGGGAACCGGGTGAAATTCGTTGGTATATAGACGGTGAGTTGTACCACACTGAAAATGACTGGTACTCCAGAGATCCATATTTAGCTGATGATTACACTTATCCTGCACCTTTTGATCAGAATTTCTTTTTGATTATGAACATATCCGTAGGAGGAAGTTGGCCGGGATATCCTGACGAAACAACGGTTTTCCCGCAACAAATGGCTGTGGATTATGTGAGAGTGTATCAAAAGGATGAATATCCTCATAGAGAAAAGCCCATCAAAGAAGAAGAGACTGCAAGGGAGCCTCTTGAGGATGGCAATTATATCTATAATGGCGGTTTTGATGTAGATGATCCTGAAGCAACCGGTGTTGAAGGAGTTCCCAACACATCTTACTGGACATTCTTACAGGGACCTGGTGGAGTTTCAGCCCTTAATGTAGATGAAGGTGTTATGCATGTACAGATTGATAACGGAGGAACAACCGACTACAGTGTACAATTGCTTCAAGCACCGGTTCATCTTGAAAAAGGTGCAAAATATAAAGCATCTTTCGATATGAAAGCCCAAAACACAAGAGAGGTAAAACTTAAAATAGGTGGAGACGGCGACAGGGGCTGGAAGGATTATGCAGCTATTGCACCGTTTGAGGTTTCGACAGAGATGACTTCCTATGAGTTTGTTTTTACAATGAAAGATGATACGGATGTTAAGGCACGGTTTGAGTTTAATATGGGTTTAGACGATAATGATATCTGGATTGACAATGTTAAACTGATTAAGACAGAAGACGCACCGGAAGTAGATCCTTCAACAGTGGCAAGACCTCCCCTTCTGTCAGGAAATTATATATACAACGGTACCTTCGATCAGGGCGAAAACAGAATGGGATTCTGGAACTTTGCTGTGGATGACAGTGCAAAGGCTGTATACTATATTGGAAGTGAAGTTAATGAGCGTAGATTTGAAACGAGAATAGAAAATGGCGGAAATTCAAAAGATGCTATAAGCTTGGTACAGCCGGGAATTAATATTGAAAAGAGCAAATCCTACAGGGTGAGTTTTGAAGCAAGTGCCGCAGCTGAAAGAAGCATTGATGTGGAAATTGCAAGCAATCTAAACGATAGCATCATTTTCTCCACCACTTTTGAAATCGACAAGGAAAATAAGACATACGAATTTGAATTTACCATGGATGGAGAGTCGGATAAGAACGGAGAACTCAGGTTCAATTTGGGTGGAAATAACAAAGATGTCTATATTGATAATGTTGTTATGAAAAAAACAAGTTCCGATGAAGTTGAAGGAAACTTACTTCTAAATGGGGTATTTAACAGCTTATTGGGTTGGAAATATGAAGCATATGATCCCGGATCGGCAGAGTTTGAAAATCCTGATGAACAGTTTAAGGCAGATATTAGTTCTGTCGGTACTGCAGGTTGGAATGTACAGTTGTATCAGGATAATGTGCCGCTGGAAAAAGGAGAGACCTATGAAATTTCATTTGAAGCCAAATCAACAGTTGACAGAAAAATATTAGTTCAGATGCAAGAAGTAGATGTATGGACACAATATTTCTATCAGGATGTTGAAATTACAGATGAACTTAAGACATATACATTTGAATTTACAATGGATAAACCGACCGATTCGGCATCTAGGTTTAGTTTTGCACTGGGCAGTCCGGATGATGGTGTGACAACTTATGATCCACATGAGTTAATAATTGACAATGTCGTGGTTAGAAAGGTTGTGCCTGTTGTTCCATTAATACAAAATGGAACCTTTGACAATGATAAAGAGCATTGGTTGGAATACTGGGGCGGAAGCTGGGAAGATGACCCCGAAGGTGCTGGGAATGGTACTGCAACAGGTTCTTGTGAAGTAGTTTCAGGAGAGCTTGTAATTAATATTACCAAGGTAGGAAACAAAGATTATATACCTCAAATTAAACAGGAAAACTTGGTATTGGAAGAGGGTGTAACCTATACTGTATCTTTTAAAGCAAGAGCAGATGTGCCAAGAAGTATCAAAGCTGATATATTGGATTCAACTTATAACTGGTATGGTGGAAGCACCTTTGATTTAACAACAGAGAATGAGATCTATACATTCGAGTTTACTTCCAGTAAATCAGTAAGCGATGGCACACTGACAATAAATTTAGGTATTATACCCGGTAAAGATTCGGCAGCAACTACTGTTTATCTAGATGATATACAAATTACACAGTAGAACAGGTAGAACAGGGGACGGTTCTCTGTTTGATGTTCTCTAGAACAGGGGACGGTTCTCTGTTTGACATCACCCAACCATTATTGTAAACTAAAGGTGGGGTGATTTATTATGCCTAGAACAGAAAGAATGAAAAGCTGCACCGGTATATACCATGTAATGCTAAGAGGTATAAATCAGCAGAATATATTTGTAGATGATGAGGATAATGAAAGGTTTATTGCCACACTTGCAAGGTACCAAAAAGAAAATGAATATGAATTATACGCCTACTGTCTGATGGGTAATCATGTTCATTTGCTCATGAAGGAAGGAAATGAAGCACTGGGAAATACCATGAGACGAATAGGAGCAAGTTATGTGTATTGGTACAATTGGCAGTATGGCAGAAAAGGACATTTGTTTCAGGATCGGTACAAAAGCGAACCGGTGCAAGATGATGCCTATTTTTTAACAGTATTGAGATATATTCATCAAAATCCGTTAAAAGCAGGTTTGGTAAAAAGTATTGATGAATATAAATGGAGTAGTTTTAACGAATATACAAAGGAAGCGGAGATTGTTAATGTAGATTATGTTCTGGCAATGTTTGCGAATAATAGGAAAACAGCTCTTAAAGGGTTTAAGGAGTTTCACATGGTTGCAAATGACGATCAGTGTCTGGAGATAACACCCAGAAAGAAAACTGTTTCCGATAAAAAGATAAGGCAATTTGTGCTGGAACAATATAATATAGAACTGGCTTCATTGCAAAATGAGGACTCTAAAACGCAGATCGAGGTCTTAAGATGTTTGAAGAAGCTGGAAGGAAGTTCGTTAAGACAGTTGTCAAGATTAACCGGATTTACTGTAAATAAGATATATAGAGCATAGAACAGAGAACCGTCCCCTGTTCTACACGACATCGATGTGGCTATTATCGTTTCAGAATATGACGGGGATGTTCAATTGGATGGTTATAATATGTATAGTATGTTAAAGGCACAAAGTAAGGGCTTGCATTTTGTAACAATGCTTATGAAAGGTAACCATAATTATTTTAACAGGAATATTGAGAAAAACGATTCATGGATGTCGCGACATAAAAATGTTGAAGATCAGCTGACCAGGGAACAGCAGGAAAGCTTTTTATCCAATTATGCAGCAGGCTTTTTTAACTCTGTACTTTTAGGAAATCAAAATGGTTTTATCCATGCCAATTCACCACAGCCCAATAAGATGTATGGATTTGACGTTATAACCATGTATCGGACCGATAAGAGTATTGAGTTGGCAGATGTAACAACGACAGACGATTTTCAGGCAGAAAATGTAGAAATGGAAGCCACCATAGATTCATGGTTCTTCAAATTGGATAAAGTGTTGATTGACACTGTTACATCTGGTATAGAGCCTTTTAATACCCGACCGCTAATCAACGTAAAATGGACCAATAGAAACAGCCGGATAGTTCTTTCTCCCAAGGAAAAGGATTTCAAAAGGTATGAGGCATTGACGCTGAATATTGTGATTGACTCTGCTGATGAACTGAATAAGAAGGATGTTTCTCAGCAGTTTTCAGTGGAATTAAAGGATACCAACGGCAACATCTGCAGAGTTGTTTTGCCTGAGAACCTAAATGCTTTAAGCTATACTCCGGGAGAAATGGATTATACACCTTTAGAGGATATGGTTTTATCCTTTTGGTCTACAACATCGCCTATTTCTTGTATCAACTTGCCGTTGGGGGAATTCAAGAATCTCGATTTGGAGCATATTGAATCCATATCTTTGATTTTTGACAAAACCGATAGCGGTTCTATATTTATAGACTCAATTACTTTGCAATAGCATAAAAATCTCCATGTCTTCGATATTATCAGCTGACACGAAGACCATTTATACTAAAATTATTTGATGAGAAATCAAAATCCAATTAAGTTGCTTTTCATAATATATCTCTCTATAATATATATAGATTAATAGGAGGTATGTATATTGTATTCGCTGTTGCTGGCCTTGATTTATCTTGCTTTTATCAGTTTAGGATTACCCGATGCTCTTTTGGGATCGGCTTGGCCGGCCATGTATCCTGTGCTGGGTGTATCCGTTTCTTATGCAGGCATAATATCTATGATAATTGCAGGGGGCACCATTGTTTCGAGTTTAAATGCAAATCGCGTAATCAGAAAATTCGGTACCGGTTTTGTCACTGCAGTTAGTGTATTGATGACAGTGGTAGCTCTGTTTGGTTTTTCTATTTCAGGTGCTTTTTGGATGCTTTGCCTTTGGGCTGTTCCCTATGGTATTGGAGCAGGTGCAGTGGATGCGGCTTTGAATAATTTTGTGGCACTTCATTATGCCTCTAGACATATGAGTTGGCTACACTGTTTTTGGGGCGTAGGTGCATCCATAGGCCCTTATATAATGAGTTATAGTCTTACGGTCAAAAACAGTTGGGAAAGTGGTTATGCGACAGTGGGCATTTTTCAAATCGTATTGACGGTGATTCTGTTTTTAAGCTTACCTATTTGGAACAAACAGGCAAAGATGAAACGGGAGACTCAAATGGGAGAGTCAAAGCATCTGAAAATTCATGAGGCATTGAAAATAAAAGGGGTTAAACAGGTATTAGTTGCGTTTTTTGCTTATTGTGCCCTCGAAACTACCGCAGGTTTATGGGCCAGCAGTTATTTGGTGTTGCACCAAGGACTTCAAGCCAAAGAAGCTGCCCGGTGGGCTTCTTTGTTCTATCTGGGCATTACCTTCGGACGCTTTTTGAACGGTTTTGTTACCGACCGATTGGGAAACCGCAATATGATTCGTATCGGATTGGGCATTATCACCGTAGGACTCGTGGCAGTGGTTTTGCCCTTACAGATAGGTCTTGTGACTTTAGTGGGCTTGGTTTTAATCGGAATAGGATGTGCACCCATCTATCCTTGCATCATACATGAGACACCAAAGAATTTCGGAGCAGAGAATTCTCAGGCTATTATAGGAATTCAGATGGCTAGTGCCTATACTGGTTCAACATTTATGCCTCCAATATTCGGTTATTTGGCAAGTTTTACAACAATCTCTTTATATCCGGTTTATTTGAGCCTGTTTCTTGTTTTGATGCTAATCATGACGGAAAGGCTTAACCGTCTTGTTCCAAGTAAGGCAAGAAGATAATAATTTCTCCTCAATAAGGGAAGCCCAAAAAGCTGATTTGGAGAATTTGCTTCTATTGTATACCCATTTAAATAATAATCCAATGCCGATAATAGTAATAATGTAGAGCAAATCTGGAAGGATATTTTGTCCGATCCAAATCATATATGATAACAAATTTTATCGGATATAAAAAAACTAAGAGGCTATCAACCCCTTAGTTTTTATAAGAAAAATTCATATAAGTTTTTGAATTCTGTTTCTGACTTTTTCTTCACCCATAATCTGTTGAAGCTCCCATATATCCGGCGAAGTGCTGCGACCCATAACGGCAATTCTTATAACAGTGCTTACATCGCCCACATGACCCTTATACATCTCAGGGTTTTTCTTATAGTCTTTTGGCTTTGCTGCGTATCCGTTTTGGGTTGCTATCTCCCGGATTTTTTCAAACCACTGGCTTTGATCGTCACTGTGGTCATAGGTTTCAAGATACGCCTTAAGCAGCTTTTTAGCCTCTTGCTCATCTACATTTTCAGGGTACTTATCGACAATTTTAAAATAATCGTCAAAGTAGTAGCTTATGAAATCAAATATCTGTTCACAATATATCAAATCCTTACGGGGCTTGTTAGAATCTCTTCCAACATCGAGCAGTTTCATTACAACGTCCTTATGCCCGGTTAAAAGACTGACTATTTCTTTTTTATAATCCTTGGCCCAATTAAGCAGGAAATCATATATTTCTTTTGCAGAAATTTTAACCAAAACGTTTTTGCTTACATCGTTAAGCTTGTTTAGGTCAAACAGGGCACCGGAGTTACTCATTTTGCTTAGGGTAAATGGAAAATCATCTATACTGCTGTCCGGGTTTTCCATTCTCCACTCTTCAAAGTTGGAGTTTAGAATGGTCATAAGGTATTCCCGGACTGCTGCCGGGTGATAACCCAGTTGCATGTAATACTCCAATCCCAATTCCGGGTCTTTTCTTTTTGAAAGCTTTCTTTTAACTCCGTTGTCCAGCTTCATTAAATGGGCTGTATGGCAATATAACGGCAAATCCCAGCCAAGGGTTGTAAACAACTCATAATGTATTGGCAGGGTTGAAAGCCATTCTTCACCTCTTACAACGTGGGTAACTCTCATCAAATGGTCGTCCACCACATGGGCAAAATGATACGTGGGTATTCCGTTGGCTTTCAGAATAACTATATCCTGAAAATTGACCGGTGATGAAATACGACCCCTTATTGCATCATCAATTTCGAAGTTATCCTCCGGGTTGCCCATGGATTTGAAGCGGATAACGAAGCTGTCGTTGTTTTCTAGGTGCTTCTTAACCTCTTCTAGGGATAGATCCCTGTCAACAGCCCACTTGCCGTAATATCCGGTGTTGACGTTTTGTGCTGTCTGCTGCTCCCTTATTCTGCCAAGCTCTTCTTCAGAACAGAAGCAAGGATAAGCCCTGCCCATTTCAATCAAGTATTTTGCAACGGTCTGATATATTTCTGCCCGGTTGCTCTGAAAATAAGGTCCGTAGTTGCCGGTTTCTCCATCAATGCCTGCTCCCTCGTCAAACTTGAGGTCAAAGAACTCCAAGGAGGTTATGATGGTTTCCACCGCTCCTTCAACCTTGCGTTTTTCATCGGTATCCTCTATACGGAGAATAAATACGCCATTGCTTTGGTGAGCCAAGCGTTCATCGACAAAGGCCCCGTAGAGATTACCCAGATGAATAAATCCCGTAGGACTTGGTGCAAGACGGGTGACTTTTGCTCCGTCAGCTAAACCCCTGTCGGGAAACAGGGTTTCTTCATAATAGGATATTGACTTTGTTATGTTTGGAAAAAGCATGTCGGCTAACTTTTTGTAATCCATAGTATACCTCTTTTTCATTGTATTAAAATTAAAGACGGCTCTTTGTTTGTTAACAAATAACCGCCTTTCTGGTGACCCATAGGGGAATCGAACCCCTGTTTCCACCGTGAGAGGGTGGTGTCTTAACCGCTTGACCAATGGGCCATACTTACGTTAAATTATTATACACCCAATAGATAAATATATCAATAAAAATTTTTTATTTGTTTGTGTCAAGTAAAAGTTGGCAATGATCTCTTCATCCTGTTATTTTATTGGTTTACTTGCTTTGAAGGTCAATGTGA
>JGI24709J26583_10003627_pt1 | contig 12017 bp, 13 predicted proteins | sample BioPla2DNA1_FD_26583 | JGI IMG/M metagenome (IMG submission 26583) | reverse complement strand
AAGCACGAAAACATATTCCAATCCCGTTTAATGAAGTAGTCTTAGATTGGGAGCTTGTAGGTGATACCAAAAACTTAGCAGAAGGAAACAACAGAGTCCTTGTTATGGCAATCTCTAAGACTTTAGTTTTAGAGTATAAGAAAATAGCAAAGCAAAGCGGTTTAACCTTGCTTTCACTTGAAGCTGAAGTAATGGGTCTTAAAAGAGCTGTTGTTCCAACTTCAAAGGAAAACATTTGCATGGTTGAAATAGGGTGTCAGAGTACAACAATAAGCATTGTAAGCCAAGGTTTCCTTTTAACGAGTGTCTCGTTTGATATAGCAGGAAAGGATTACACATACAGCCTTATTGAATCTTTAGATATTGACTTAATCGAAGCTGAGAAAATCAAAACTAATATTGGGTTAAAAGAAGAAAACAAAAAAATTATAAAAGCCATTACCCCAAGTTTAAAAATGATTGTTGATAAAATAAAGCAAGTTATTGGTAGTTTTGAAAGCAAAGAAGCTAAAATGGACAAAATTATCATCATTGGCGGTGCAATAAATATGCCTGGGCTTTTAGACTTTTTTAAAAATAATTTTGAAAGATTAAAAGTTGAAAGCGGAAACGCTTTTGAAGACATTTCTTATAAGCCAGAGCTAGAGCCGATTATTCCTGAAATAAGCTCTACATTTAGCATTGCCTTAGGCGAAGCATTAAAACGATTTAAAGATTAAATATGGCATTAGACCTATATTCACAAGAAGAGAAAATACCAATGTGGAAAAAGCTATTAGCTGTTTTTGCTGTTCTTTTAGTAGTAACTATACTCACTATTTTCACCTATAACAAAGTAACCAGAATCCCCCAGAATAATACCATCATAAATAGTCTTAATCTTGAGGCTAATAAACAAGGCACAGATGAACAGATAATGCAAAAAGAATATCTTCTTAAGGCTCAAAAAAAACTAAATCAATTCAAAGAACTATACTCTCAAAAGCCAATCTTTAATGTATATTTTGAAAACTTCCAAACCTGGCTCTATCCAAGAGTAGCATTTTCCTCAGCCACCATTAATGTTAAAGAAGCACAAATAAGTCTTAAGGGAGAAACAGATAGTTTGCAAAGCCTTATGCAAGAAATGATTCTTTTAGATGCAAAAGATGACATTTTAAGCTATACTTTATCTAATATAGTGGTAGGAGATCAAGGCGTAACATTTGATATAAAGGTTAAGATAAACTCAGGACTTTTTAATAGGGTTAATACTAATAACGAATCTTATGAGCAATACTAATTTTCCATACGCAGTAGTTTCAGTTTTTTTAATAGTAGTCTGTATAGCACTAGCCTACTTTATGCTCTTGCCTCAATATGAGAAAATGTTTGCCCAAGAATATGAAATATCTGCCCTAGAGCAAAAAGTAGAAACTATGCAGACTTATTACGAAGAAATTAGAAAATCCTATGAAGAGCTAGAAAACATTGGCTGGGATATTGCTGAACAGAAAATAAGTGCCAATTTTATGGAAGGTCCCTTTTTTAAATATAATATGCAAACATATTTAGAAGGTTTAGTCACTAGAAGTGGTCTTTATTTAAACAGCGTAAGTATTGAGGGAGTATCTGATACATACGAATTCAAAAAAGGAGAACAATCTGGAGAAGATAGAACAAGAGAAATAGGTATCTCATTTGATGTAACAGGATCCTATGACTTTTTTAGAAGTTTCCTTGAGCTTTTAGACAGACAAGCTTTAGTAATTAAAATAAGTGATATTGATATAAGCAAAGCTTCGGACGAAGGAGTTCCTCAATTAAATTTTAAAATAAAAGCAAGTATACCAGCAAAATAAATTATGGCAATTGAATTTAATGAAAAAAGAAAAATAAATGTTGACTTAAGTAAAATCATTATGGGAGCAACCATCTTAGTTTTGCTTGTAATTGTTGTTATGTTTATTAAAAACGGCGCCTCTTTTAACCTCAAAAAAGAACAAGCAGTAATAGTTGAAAAGCCTGAAACAATCACCATAGACTTTGAGTTTCTTTCCGCTGAAAACTTTAAAAATCTTGAAGGTTTAAAAGGAATACCAATGCTCCCAGGATTCTTTGAAGCTTCTGATACAAAAATAGAAATAGAAAAAATAGAATACGGAAGAACAAACCCTTTTATGCAAATTTCAGAAAGGGAAATAGAATCAGCCATTGTAAGAGCAATACAAAAAATAAAAACAGAACAAGAATTAGAAGAAGTACGAATTATAATCCAACGCTCTTCTCGCTACACCTCGCTTCAAAAAAGTCTTTTCTTGCAGAAAATCAATGAACAAGCAATGTTTTTACAAGGTGAAGAAAGCGAAGAGCACGAACAAGAAGAAGAAATAATCAAAGAAACTATAAATTATTATAAAGAATGGTAATATGCTACTTGATGAATTACTAAAAGAAAAATTAATCACCAAGGAAGAGCACAGTAAATATTTAGCAGAGCTTCAATCTTCAAATAAAAGTGAAGAAAAAATTATTCTTGAAAATGAATTAGTTACTGAGGATAAACTTTCAGAAATAAAGGGTAAACTTTTAAATGTTCCTGTCTTTGAAAACGCAGGTTTTGCTCAAATCTCAAACGATGTTTTAGCACTAATCCCTGAAGAATCAGCCAAGTATTATAAAATAGCACCTCTAAGATTAGTAGAGGACACTTTTGAAGTAGGAATGGTAAATCCAGAAGATATTAAAGCCAAAGAAGTAATACTTTTTCTTGCCAGGCAAAGCAATTTCAAAACAAAAATTTACCTAATCTCAGAAAATGATTTTCAAGAAGTTCTAAGAAAGTATAGAGATATTGCAGAAGTAGTTGGAGAAGCCCTAAGCGAACTTAGAGAAGACGAAAAATCAGAAATGATTGTCTTAGATGACGACGAAAGTACTGATGTTTCTGCAATACTTGAAGATCAAGCNCCAGTTATTAAAATGGTGTCTGCTATCTTAAGACATGGCATTGAAGAAAAAGCATCTGATGTACATATTGAGCCAGTAGAAAATGAAGTAAGGGTAAGGGTAAGGGTTGACGGAATACTTTATGATACTTTAAAAATCCCTCTAGGCATACACGGTGCAATTGTGGCAAGGATTAAAATCTTATCAAGACTAAGAATTGATGAGGCAAGAATGCCTCAAGATGGAAGGTTTTCTACTAAAATTGGTGGCAAGCAAATTGATTTTAGGGTTTCAACTTTCCCTACTAAATTAGGAGAAAAAATTGCTATTAGGATTTTAGACCCAAGCGAGGGGCTTAAAACCTATAAAGAAATTGGTTTATCAGAGAATAATTTAGAGATTCTAAGAAAACAAATTAGAAAACCATATGGAATGATATTATCAACTGGACCTACTGGCTCTGGTAAAACCACCACGCTCTACGCTATTTTACAAGAAATCAACAAGCCAGGCGTGAATATAATTACACTAGAAGACCCTATTGAGTACTTTGTTCCTGGCATAAATCAATCGCAAATAAGACCTGAAATAGGCTATACATTCACAAAAGGTTTAAGAACTGTAGTTAGGCAAGACCCAGATATTATCATGGTGGGAGAGATTAGAGATGAAGAATCTGCTAATTTAGCCACTCACGCTGCCTTAACTGGTCATATTGTACTTTCCACTGTTCACACAAACAATGCTATTGGAACATTAGCTAGGTTAATTGATTTAAAGATTAGACCTTTTTTAATCCCAACCTCCTTAAATATTTCAATTGGACAAAGACTTGCAAGAAGATTATGCCCTTTTTGCGTTGAGAAAGTTAAACCATTACCTAAAATAGAAAAGTTAATCACATCAGAATTAAGCACTATTAAGAAAAACGTAAGAGATAAATTAAAACTTCCAAGCAAAATATATACATACAAGTCTAAAGGATGTCCAAAATGCAATAACAAAGGAGAAAAAGGAAGAATTGGCATATTCGAAATATTAAGGATGACTAAAGACCTTGAAAAAATAATTATTGAAAACCCAACTGAAGCAGCCTTTTTGACGGAAGCAATAAATCAAGGTATGATCACAATGAGACAAGATGCCATTATAAAGGCTCTTGAGGGCAGAGTTTCAATTGAAGAAGTATTAAGAGTTACTGAAGAACAAGCATGACACTAGACTATAAACTATATTTAAAAGAACTTTTAGAAGTTGCTCTTGAAAAAAAAGCTTCTGATTTTCATATTTCTGTTGGAAAGCCCCCTGTAATCAGAGTAAGTAGAAAGCTCATTGCTCTTGAAAAAGAAAGTATTTTTACAGAAAATGATACAAGAGAGTTAGCTTTTGCTTTAATGTCATTAGAACAAAGAGAAAAGTTTTTTAAAGACAAGCAAATTGATTTTTCTTATAACTTTGATGAGGAAGCCAGATTTAGAGTGAATGTTTTTATGCAAAAAGGCTATGTTAGCGTTGTATTTAGACTAATTCCAAGTAAAATTAGAACCATCAACGAATTAAACCTTCCAGAAACTCTTTTAAAGTTTTGTAATCTCTCCCAAGGATTTGTTTTAGTAACTGGACCTGCCTCCCATGGTAAAAGTACAACCCTAGCCGCTATTATCAATCAAATTAATAATACTTATGCCAAGCACATCATTACAATTGAAGACCCAGTAGAATATTTATTCGAGCAAAATAAATGTATAGTTTCCCAACGAGAGCTTTATAAAGACACAATGTCTTTTAGTGGCGCCTTAAGAGCAACCCTAAGAGAAGACCCTGATGTAATTATGGTAGGGGAAATGAGAGACAAAGAAACCATTGAAACCGCCATAACCGCAGCTGAAACAGGGCATTTAGTTTTTGCCACTCTCCACACAAACTCAGCAGCTCAAACCCTTTACAGAATATTAGATTCGTTTCCAGGTGATCAGCAAAATCAAGTAAAATCGCAATTGTCAAAATCCCTTGCTGGAATTATATCACAAAGATTAATACCAAGAGTAAACGGAGGAGTTGTTCCTGCTTGTGAAATACTATTTAATAATGATGCAGTAGCTAATTTAATCAGGCAAAGCAAAGTCTTTGAAATACCAACTGTTATAGAAACATCATATGATCAAGATATGGTTTCACTTAATAGATCTCTAGCAGAACTTGTAAGAACAGGTGTTGTGCATATTGAAACAGCTATGAATTATTCAACTAACCCGAGCGAACTTGTTAAATTAATATGAAGTTTAAATATCAAGCAAGAACACAATCAGGAGAAGTCAAAAAAGGAGAAATAGAGGCAACATCAAAAGTGTCTGCCATTGAAATGCTTCACAAAAGTGGGCTTTACCCAACTTCTGTTAAACAAGAAGCAAAAAATGGTATTTTCTCAGAACTCAAAATATTAAAAAGAGTGTCCACAAAAGAGGTTGTTATCTTTACAAGAGAAGTAGCTATTATGATTGAAAGTAATGTCCCTCCAGCAAAAACATTTGAGGCATTAGCAGAACAAATGACCAATGCAACCTTTAAAGAAAAGGTGTTTAAAATAGCAGAAGATATTAGAGAGGGAGTACCACTTTCAAAAGCACTTTCAAAACATCCAAAAATATTTTCAACTTTCTATGTAAGTATGGTAAGATCTGGAGAAGCCTCAGGAACACTACCAGAAGTTTTTAATAAAATAGCAGAACATCTTGAAAATGAGCAATACATTAGAACAAAGACCATGGGTGCCATGGTTTATCCAGTTGTTATTTTAATAGTTTTCACAATAATCTTTATTGTCATTGTTATCTTTATTATTCCTGGATTAACAGAAGTCTTACAAGACGCTGGTGCAGAGCTTCCCCTTGTTACAAAAATTGTTATTGGAGTGTCTGATTTTTTCATAGATTATTGGTGGCTAGCTCTATTAGCAGTCTCAGGACTTGTTTCTTTTTTAGTTTATTTCCCAAAAACAAAAGAAGGAAAGGAGATAATAGACTTGTTTGTGTTTAAAGTACCAATCTTTGGCACTTTCCAAAAGAATGTTTATATGAACCGTTTTGCAGAAAACCTAGCGACTCTCCTTTATTCTGGAAAATCAATTACTGAGTCCCTTGAAATAACAGCTAGTCTTATAGGGAATAATGTTTATAAAAAAATAATACTTGATACAAAAGAAGGTGTTATTAAAGGTCGAAAGATAAGTGATGGGCTGGCTAGTCATCCCCAATACATTTCTCCTTTGTTCGTTCAAATGGTAGCAGTAGGAGAAAGCACAGGAAGAACTTCAGATACATTATTAAATGTTGTCAAGTTTTATAAAGCAGAAATTGAAACTTTTGTAGATTCCATTTCCGATCTTATTGAGCCTGTGCTAATATTAGGATTAGCAGGCATGGTAGGAATACTTGTTGCGGCAGTGTTTTTACCGCTGTATCAGATCGGAGATACAATACAATAATAAGTAATTAAATTAAGTTGACTTTAAAAAATATGTTTGATATAATAAAGCAAAATTATTTTAAAGGTCGTCTTAAGAATAATTTTAATAATAATATGAATATAAATAATAAAAAAGGTTTTACATTAATAGAATTAATGGTCGTAATTGCGATAATTGGTATTCTAGTAGGTATAATTATTGTTTCTTTAAATAAATCTACAGATCAGGCCAAGGACGCAAAAGTTAGGTCTGCTATGGGACAATTAAGGTCTGTAGCACAAATTTATTATAACAACCATGAATACAAGTTTTCTGGATTAGCTAGTGATAGCGAAATATTAGCTATTGAGTCAGAAATTAAGAAAAACGGAGGAACTTTCGAGATAAAAGCTGGCGAAGAGGCGTGGGCTGCAATGACAGACACCCCTACTGGAAGATGCTTGTGTGTTGATAGTACAGGAGCTGTTGTAGATAAGACAAGTGGCTGTTCGATTAATGATGCTAAATATTTCTGCGAGCAATAACTAATTATTAATCAATAATAAAAACAAAATTATGAATATAAACAATAGAAAAGGTTTTACATTAGTAGAGTTGCTGGTTGTAGTTGCTATTATTGGTATCTTAGCCGGAGCTATTCTATTAAATCTAAGTAAAGAAGCTGAAAAAGCCAAGGATGCGCGCATCAAGTCTTCTATGAACCAAATTAAAACAAGGGTAGAGAGTATGAGGGTTGAGAATCCGGATTTATTATATCCTAATAAAACAACTTTTGACGACCCAGCTAAAGACGATCAGATTGATAAAATGAGGACTGAAATTGGCAAGCAAGGAGGTACGCTTGTCTACTACTCTGATGCAACTGGTGGTGAAGATAACGCATCCAAATGGTGTGCACATTCTAATTTAAACCAAGATGGAGTATTCTTCTGTGTTGACAGTTCTGGAATTGGAGAAGCAGGATATGAATGCAAGGAGGCCACCTACAAATGCGAACCAACACCATAAAGCATAGAATGAGCATACTCATAAATGAAAAGAGGTTAATCTAAAAAGGCTCCCACAAGGGAGTTTTTTTTTATTTAAAAATATGCTAGAATTGAAAACATGATGGAATATATTTTAAGTTTAATTTTAGGTTTATTCGTAGGAAGCTTTATAAACTGCGTTGTTTATAGAGTCTATAATAAGGAAAGTTTTTTAAAAGGACGTTCTAAATGTCCAAAATGTGGTCATAAGCTCAAAGTGCTTGATTTAATTCCAGTACTAAGCTTTCTCTTTTTAGGAGGCAAGTGCAGATATTGTAAAGAGAAAATATCAATACAATATCCTCTTGTAGAAATAGGGACAGGTCTGCTTTTTTTTAGCGTAGCCTATCTTCTGCAAGCTAACTTTTTAGAAACAGGTTTCTTTAATTTAGCTTTCTTAAATTTATTATTCTATTTCTTCATTACAACTTGCTTTGTAATGATATTTGTCTTTGACTTCAAGTGGTTTATTATCCCAGACGGCTTAACTTTCACAGGGATCATAGTTACTCTAACCTATTTACTCAGTCAAACTTTTGTTTTTGATGTTTTATCACAAGATATACTACTTCAAAGAGTAATAACCGCCTTTGTTGTTTTTCTTTTCTTTTTTGCCCTTTACTTTTTTTCAGGAGGAAGAGCAATGGGATTTGGCGACGTCAAACTTGTTATCCTCTTAGGTCTTTTATTAGGCTTTCCTAAGATTCTTCCAGCCTTGTTTATAGCATTTGCTATCGGTGCTATAATAGGAATTATTCTAATGCTTTTTAAGAAGAAAGGAATAAAATCAGAAGTTCCTTTTGGTCCTTTTCTTGTTTTAGGAACGTTTATAGCAATGTTTTTTGGTGATCATATAATTCAATGGTATTTAAGTTTAATGTAAACAAAGGGGTTACCCTAATTGAGCTTTTAATAGTTACAGTTATTATTTCCATTATATCAGGTGTCATTATTATAGGTACAGGGTCTTCCACCTCTGATATTGAGCTTTTTAATGCAAAAAATACAATTGTAGCTAATATTAACAAAGCAAAGGAAATGGCATTAGCTGGTATCTCAGCAGAAGAGGGGCAAGATTTTAAAGTGGGAGTTCAATTCAATGATGCAGGTGGAAAAGTTTATTCTATTATTAGAGAAGATAACACTATTTTAGAAAAAATAGAGCTTCCAAGAGGGATTAAATACAATGCAACTTGTGAAGAAGTCTTCTTTATTCCACCCACTCCTGTCGTTGAACCCGAAGATTGTGAAATTGAAGTTTGTAAAGAAAAAGATCTAAGCAAGTGCCATACTATAAAGGTCAATAAAGCAGGCTTAGTAGAATAATATGCAAAACAAAGGCTTTTCATTAATTGAAGTTCTCTTATCTGTTTTCATTATAACAGTTGCAGTCTTAGGATTGTATAATGGAGTTAGTTATTCTTTTAATTCAATTGAAAAAGCAAAGAACAAACTTATTGCAACTTACTTGGCAGAAGAAGGAATTGAGCTTGTTAAAAACATCAGGGATATTAATTTTAGTAGTGAAGAAGAAGATGCGAAATGGAATGATGGTTTTTCAAATTGTGAAAGTGGTTGCGGGATTGATATGAATGGCACCATTAAAGATGACCCTAACCTTCCTTTGAATATAGATACGAACGGTTTTTATAGTTATGAAGCTGGAGAGCCTACCATTTTCTCAAGAGAAATCACCATCAAAAAAGAAGGTGAATACAAAGTCAAAGTCAGTTCAAGAGTATCTTACGGAAAGCAAGACTTTTTAATAGAACAATATTTATACAATTACAAAGAATAATGAACAATAAAGGATTTACATTAATAGAAGCACTTGTTGCTATTGCCATATTTATCGGGATCTCTACAGCACTAGCTCAGATCATTTCTGTTTCCATACAAAATCAAGTTAATGTAGTTGCCACCCAAAACGCATTAACACAAGCATCTTTTGCCATAGATAAAATAGGGAAAGAGCTTAGAATGGCGCAAGACGAAGCAGGCAATTGTTTTGATGAGGAGGGAAGTTATAAAATAGAAGGAAGTTCTATTACTTTTTTACATCTTGATCAGGAAGACAATGAAGTATGCAAGACATTCAAGCTTGATAATGGCAAGATTAAAGAATGTATTGATAATACAGAGGTGGATATAACAGGAGATGCAATTGAAATTGAAGCCTTAAACTTTTTTATATCAGATAATAACGACAACCCAAGAATCACAATTTCAATTGAAACTAAAGACGGCTTATTACTTCAAACCACAGTTTCCCAACGTAAAAATATAAAATGAATTCAAACACTAAACAAAAAGGTTCCCTTTATTTAACCGTTTTAATGGTAGGTCTTTTAATATCCATTATTGTTGGCGTTATTGGTATCATTGTTTCAAGCTCCAATCTAGGCAGAGGTCTAGGTGACTCCTTAAGAGCTTTTCACATTGCAGATTCAGGCATGGAGCAAGCCCTTTATCAAAAAAAACAAAAAACTTTAACTGAATATGAAATAGATTGCTCAGCTGATTTTGATGACTATGGAATTTCTAGCTGTACTATTTTAGTAGAATATGATGATGGGAATAATATTGAAAGCATCAAGGCAATTGGCTCCTATAACGGCTCTCAAAGAGTAATCCAACTTGAATAAATATGGAAAAGCAACGCATCAAAAAATTAAGAGATTTAATCAATCACTATAGGTATCTTTATCATGTTAAAGATATATCTGAGATACCAGACGAAGTAGTAGACTCTTTAAAAAAAGAGCTTTTTGACCTAGAGGAAAAATATCCCGAGCTTATCACTCCTGATTCTCCCACTCAAAGAATTGGAGGAAAACCCTTAGACAAGTTTGAAAAGTTTGAGCACCCTAAAAGAATGACTTCCTTTAACGATGCTTTTTCCAAAGAAGACATTGAAGATTGGCTTAATAGGAATATAAAGTTATTAACTGAAAAAGAAATTCAAAACATTGAATTCTATGTTGAGCCTAAGCTAGATGGTCTAGCAGTAGAACTTATTTATAGGGATGGCATTTTAGAAGTAGGCGCCACAAGAGGAGACGGCTTAATTGGCGAAAATGTAACCCAAAATTTAAAAACAATTGAATCTATTCCCCTAAAATTAAGAAGCAAGCTAGACATTGAAAAAGAGCTTAAAAGAGAAATTGATTACAGGGAAATTGTAGTCAGGGGTGAAGCCATCTTAACTAAAGCAGAATTCAAAAGAATAAATGAAGAAAGAAGAAAAAAAAGGAAAGAAGAATTCAGAAATCCAAGAAACTTAGCAGCTGGGTCAATTAGGCAATTAAATCCTAAAATCACAAGAAAAAGAAAACTAGATGCTGACTTTTATTCACTAGTTTCTGACTTAGGTCAAGAAACACACGAGGAGGAGCACCTTATTCTAGAAGTATTAGGCTTTAAAACAAATAATAAGCATAATAAGGTCTGTAAAACCTTAGACGAAGTTTACAATTACTACAAGGACTTTATCAAAAAAAGAGACAAGCTTCCTTATGAGGTAGATGGAATTGTTGTTTCTATTAACGACAATAAAATTGCAAACAAGCTAGGCATTGTTGGTAAAGCTCCAAGAAGTGCCATTGCCTTTAAATTTCCCCAAAAACAAGCCACTACTATCCTTGAAAATGTAGAGTTTCAAGTAGGAAGAACAGGAGTTGTTACCCCTGTTTCTATTCTAAAGCCAGTTGTTATAGAGGGAGTCACTATATCAAGAGCTACACTCCATAATGAAGACGAGATTAAAAGATTAGGTCTTAAAATAGGGGATACTGTTATTGTAGGAAGAGCAGGCGATGTTATTCCTAAAATTATGAAAGTCATTACCGAGCTTAGAAATGGAACCGAGAAAAATATTGTTTTTCCTGAAAAGTGTCCTGCTTGTAAAGGTCCTCTTGTTAAAAAAGATGCCCTCTGGTATTGCAAAGACAAGGATTGTTTTAAAAGAAAGCACAAGGAAATAGTGCATTTTGTTTCAAAACCTGCTTTTGATATTGTTTCTTTAGGTCCAAACATTATTAAAACTTTGCTAAATAGTAAGCTAATCGTAGATGCTAGTGATTTATTCACGCTTAAAAAAGGAGACCTACTTAAGCTTGAGGGTTTTAAAGATAAAGCCTCAGACAATTTAATCAATGCCATTGAAAACAGCAAGCAGACCACACTTCCTCGCTTTTTAATTGCTCTTTCCATTAAAAATGTTGGTGCTGAAACCGCAAACATTCTAGCTGATAAATTCCACACTTTAGAAAATATTATGCAAGCAAAAAAACAAGACTTAGAAAACATTTATGATATAGGGGAAATAGTGGCTAGCTCAATTTATTCTTTTTTTAAAGAGAAAAGTAACCTAGATTATATTGAAAAACTTTTTAAAAACGGAGTAAATATCGTGTATGAAGAAAAAAAGGACACCCTTAAAGGACTAACCTTTGTTTTAACGGGAACGCTTGCAAGCATAGGTAGAGAAGAAGCAAAAGAAAGTATTAGAAAATTAGGAGGAAGTATTGCCCCTACTCCTAGTCCAAGCACTAATTATGTAGTTCTTGGCGAGAATCCAGGTTCTAAATATGAAA
>JGI24709J26583_10003623_pt1 | contig 12030 bp, 9 predicted proteins | sample BioPla2DNA1_FD_26583 | JGI IMG/M metagenome (IMG submission 26583) | reverse complement strand
GCATTACTTTCATAGTTAATTTCTAGCTTTTTGTTGTAGAAATTATTCATAGAAGGGCTCCTCCTTTTTAAGTGAACATTTTTAATTTGAATATATAGAATTAAAAATAATACTCTTATATACTATTTTATCAAGAAAACAGGTATTTTGACAACTGCTATTTTAAAATAGTATAATTTATGTATTATATAGTATAGTTATTTGTTTTGACATAATGCCTTTCAGCTCTTGCTTTAAGCAGTATTTTATTTGTCTTTAATCTACTCAGGTTTTTCATAATAAAATAAATTATAAGGGAGGCTAATATCTTATGACGATTAAATTAACAGTACTTTTTATAACTTTAGTTGGCTAATATCTTATGACGATTAAATTAACAGTACTTTTTATAACTTTAGTTTTGTCAGCATATTTTGACTATAAGTATTTTAAAATCAAAAATTTTGTAGTGTATCCAGCTATATTATCAGGTATTTTAATAAATTTAATAATATCAGGAACAGGAGGTTTAAAAGATTCTATTTTTGGAACAATTGTCCCCTTTATAACTTTATTTTTACTTTATGCTTTAAGATTTCTAGGGGCTGGAGATGTGAAATTATTTTCTGCAATTGGTGCTATAATGGGAATGGAATTTGGAATTTATTGTATGGCACACTCTTTTTTGTTTGGCGCATTTTTAGCACTATTAATAATGATTAAAAGAAAAAATTTTTTTGAAAGATTCAAAAAACTCTTTTTGTATTTAAGAAATTCATTTATTTTAATGAAATTTGAAAAATATCAGGAATTTGGGGGAGAAAAATCAGGTATTTTCCGTTTTTCCTATGCAATTTTAGGTGGTGCGATTATTACTGTTATTCACCAATTGACAATTGGACTTTACATAGTGTAAACTTTTTTAATCAGGCAAAGTAGTTAAGGTAGGAGGTCAAAGGTTTTGAAAAGATTGGCGTTGTATATGAAAAAATATTTATGGTTTTATATATTGGCATTGCTGATGATGTTTTCAAGTATAGCTCTAGATATGTTTAATCCCCGTTTGATAGGTGCCATTGTAGACCGAGTTATTATTGGTGAGGAAACTCATTTGTTTTCTAAGATAATAACAGCTCTTATAGTTATTACAGTGTTAAGAGCAATTTTTTGCTATATTAAAGAGTATTCATTTGATTGTTCAGCAGCTAAAGTAATTGTAAATTTAAGACAGGATATGTTTAATCATATTCAAAAACTATCATTTAGTTATTTTGATAAGACAAACACTGGTGAACTTATGTCTAGAATTAAGGATGATACAGAAAATATTTTACATGCCATATCATTTGGGATAATGCTTTGTATTGAGCAAGGTCTATATTTAATAGTTGCTTCGGTGATTCTTTTTGTACTTAGTTGGAATTGGCAATTTTGACTGTGTTGGTAATGCCTGCTTTGACATATGTTGTTTTTAAACTTGAAAGAAAAGTGGGAGAAGTTTATGGAAAGATAAGCGATCAAAGAGCCGCCTTAAATACAACTGCACAGGAGAATATTGCAGGAGTGCGTCTTGTTAAGGCTTTTGCCAGGGAAAAATTTGAAATAAGTAAATTTTTAAAGAAAAATAGACATAATTACATACTTAATATGGAACAGGCAAAAGCGTGGGGGAAGTATTTTCCTAAAATAGAATTTTTGTCAAATTTCATAGTGGTTATTGTAGTTACTGTTGGTGGTTTTTTGGTAATAGGTCAGGAGATTTCTTTAGGAACATTAGTGGCCTTTAGCAATTATATTTTTATGTTGATATGGCCTATGAGAATGATGGGATGGCTTACAAATATTATCTCCCAGTGCTATGCTTCTCTTAAAAAAGTAGAAAAAATATTTCAACAACAGCCGGAAATTAAAAATCCTGTAAACCCAATAGAGCCTAAAGAATTTAATGGGCATGTTGTATTTAAAAATGTATCATTTAAATACAATGAAACACCAGTATTAAAAAATATAAATATTGATGCAAAACCAGGGAGTACAATTGCTATAATGGGAGTTACCGGTTCTGGAAAAACTTCTTTAATAAATCTAATTGGAAGATTTTATGATGTATCGGAAGGGAATATTCTGATAAATAGTATTGATGTTAGAGATATGGATTTGAAATTTTTACGCAGCAAAATTTCAATTGTTATGCAGGATGTGTTTTTGTTCTCAGATTCAATAAAAGAAAATATAAAGTTTGGGGTAAAGGAGGTATTTGATGAAAAACTTATTTCTGTATCTAAAGCTGCTAAAGCCTATGATTTTATATCTGAAATGCCCCAAAACTTTGATACTGTTGTTGGAGAAAGAGGTGTGGGACTTTCAGGAGGGCAGAAACAGAGAATATCAATTGCCAGGGCTTTTATGAAAGATTCTAAAATATTAATACTTGATGATGCTACATCAGCCCTTGATATGGAGACAGAACAAGAAATACAAAAAGCTCTTGATAAATATAAGGATGTAACTAAATTTATTATTGCCCATAGGATTTCTGCAGTTAAAAATGCAGATGAAATATTAATTTTTGAAGACGGAGAAATAGTTGAAAGAGGTAAGCATCAGGAGCTATTAGATTTAAAAGGCAAATATTATGATACGTACTTAAATCAGCTTGGGAAAATGATGTTTTACGACAAAGGGGAGGTGGTATAATGTCTGTTAACAATTTTAGAAAAGATGAAAAATCAAAGGAAACTATAAATATAAAAGTGGTAATGCGGCTGTTTTCATACCTTAAGCCTTATACTTCAACAGTTTTAAAGGTATTATTTTTAATAGCCATAGTGATTTTTATTGAGCTTTTAAATCCCTATTTTATGAAAATTGGAATTGACACATATATTGCAAATAGTAATGTAAAAGGTCTTTTAATATTAGGGGCTATTATGGGTATTGCAAATCTTGTTGCCATGATTTGTGCAAAGTATAGAATCCTTATGATGGCAGGGGTGTCTAATAAAATACTTTTTTCTCTAAGACAGGAGCTTTATAACCATATTCAAAAACTTTCCTTTGATTTTTTTGACAACAGATCTGTAGGAAAGATATTAGCACGTATAGTAGGGGATGTAAATTCATTATATGACCTTTTTACAAATAGCATTACAAATCTTGTTCCAGAATTAATAAAAATGGTGGTAATTGCTGTTATAATGTTTTCTATGAATTATAAATTGGCATTGGTTTCCTTTAGCACACTTCCCATACTTTTTGTTTTAATGTTTATGATTCAAATAGTATCCAGGAGAAGATGGCAGATAGTGAGGAAAAAATCATCTAATTTAAATGCCTACAGCCATGAAATTTTCTCAGGAATAAGAGTTGTACAAGGATTCAATGGTGAGGAAAAAACCAAAAGAATTTTTGGAGAACTTTTAGATGAACATAAAAATTCATTTATTAGAGCTGTAAGAATGAATGATATGTTTTGGCCCTTGGTGGAATTGTCTTGGGGTGGTGGAACGGTATTGGTCTTTTTGTATGGGTTAAGACTTTTAAATGCAGGTGAAATAACCATAGGTGGCTTAGTAGCTTTTACAAGCTATATATCAATGTTTTGGGTGCCTATCATGAATATATCTAATTTTTATAATATACTCATTACAAATTTGGCTGGTGCGGAAAGAATATTTGAAATTATGGACATTAAACCAGATATAAAAGACTGTGAAAATGCTGTGACAATGCCTGAAATAAAAGGAAAAGTAGAATTTGAAAATGTTACTTTTGGATATGACGCAGACCAAATAGTGCTAAAGGGTGTAAGCTTTAGTGTAAAAGAAGGAGAATCAGTGGCTTTAGTAGGACCTACAGGAGCAGGAAAAACCACAATTATAAATCTTATAAGCAGGTTTTATGAAACTTCAAAAGGAAAAGTTTTAATTGATGGAATGGATGTAACCAAAGTAACCTTAGAAAGTCTTAGAAGTCAGCTAGGTATAATGCTTCAGGATACCTTTCTTTTTTCGGGAACGGTGAAGGAAAATATAAGATATGGAAAACTAGATGCAAGTGACGAAGAAATTATTGAGGCGGCAAAAGCAGTTTGTGCCCATGAATTTATTGTAGAACTACCAAATGGCTATGATACAGATGTAAATGAAAGGGGTTCTAGGTTATCAGCAGGGCAAAGGCAGCTTATTGCTTTTGCAAGAGTGCTTTTAGCAAATCCTAGGATACTTATACTAGATGAGGCTACTGCTAGTATTGACACCTATACTGAAAAGCTTGTACAAAAAGGAATACAAAAACTTTTAGAAGGCAGAACATCTTTTGTAATTGCCCACAGGCTTTCAACTATACAAAATGCAGACAGAATAATGTTTATTGATGATAAAGGGATTAAAGAAGAAGGAAATCATGATGAGCTTATAGAGAAAAAAGGCATGTATTATGAACTTTTTATGTCTCAATTTAAATTTTTAAATGGAAAAGAAGTGGTATAGAAAAATTTTAATATACTAAATGAAATAAGGGGATATCTAGTGAAATGTAATACCATTAGTCATGGGAAAATTGACTAATGGTATTTTTATTCTCTATTTACGAAATGTATTTTAACTGATAAAATATATAAAAAGCTATTGTGCAATTTATACTATTTAACCCACTAGTTAACATAAAACATATAAAAATAAAATGTGCAGTATACAATAAAATATAAATTAGGGAGGTATTACAAATGAAAGGTTTAGCAAAAGTTCTGTGTATTATTTTGTTGGTGGGTATTATTGCAAGTGGAACTACTATTAGTTATGGTAATGCAGAAGAAACTGATGAATTTGTACCAAAAATAGCTTTAATGAACAAAACTGATGATGAAATAACATTTATTTCAGGCAAATTAACTGAAAAGTCAGATGAGCTGCCAGAGGAGATAGTAAAAAAAGTTTATGCTAAAAATTTTGAAAATCTAGAAACAAAACAAGAGGAATTAGAGTTTGAAATTATTGAAAAGTTTACAAATTCAATGGGAAGAACAGTTATAAAAACAATACAGGTAGTAGAGGGAGTGCCTGTGTATGGAAGTGAGAGAAATTTTCATATAAACAATGCAGGTGTTCTTGAAGTGATATCTGGAAAAAACGTTGGAAATATTAATAAATCAACTAAAAAGAGCGTGTCTATAAAAATCCCGGAAAAAGAAATTATAAATTTAATAGAAAACAATTTAGAACAAAAATTAGAAGAAAAAATTTCTGTTTTTAACATGTCTCAACCCCAGTTAATTCTCTATCCTGTAAAAGATATCTATGAATATGTGTATAAAGTTGTAATAAGCGTATCAGAACCAGAACCTGACAGTTTTACATACTATATTACTGCAGAAAATTTAGATGTAGTTAATGTAGAAAAATCCTCAACAAGGGTAAAAACATCTGTTTATGGAACAGGAGTTGGCGAATTTGGGCTTATTGAAGATTTAAAAATGGCTGAAGAAGATGAGATGTTTTATTTAATAAATTTAGATGAAAATTTTGAAACTGGTGAAGCAGTAAATTTTCAAGTGTTCAGCAATACACAAAATCATTTTGAAGCAGATCCAAATGTAGCAATGAGTAGACTTACTCATGGAGTGGATGCCCATTATAATTTAACTGGAGTAATAGAATTTTTTAAAGATTATTTTAACCGAAATTCCTATGATGATAATGGGGGACTAATAAGGTGCAGAATAATGTTTGGCCCTCATAATGCACGTGCTGAACAATATGGCAATTGGGGAGATCATAGTGAAATATGGTTTTATAACAGGAAACCTGTCGATGAAGATGGCAATGAAATTACTGATGGAAGAAGTACAGCTGCAGCACTAGATATTGTAGCACATGAATTTACACACTTACTGCTTTTTCATGAAGGACTAAACTACAATAATGGTCAGGAAAATATGATTTTACATGAAGGATTGGCAGATACATTTGCAGTTATATGTGAATATGCTTTGGAAAGCTATCTTTTAAGCAAAGGAGAGTCAGATTGGATTATAGGTGAGGATACAGGAAAAGCCATGAGGAATGCTGCATATCCTGAAATTACACAGTATAGTGATGTTTTGAATATGGATCCTTTTATACCACATAGCGGGGGAGGAGTTATTACAAAGGCAGCATATCTTATTGCAGAAGGTGGTATCCACAATGGTAAAAAAATTGAAGGAATAGGTTATAGTAAGCTGGCAAATATATTTTATAGTGCCATGACTGATGGATATATTGTGCCTAGGTCATCATTAGTAGATTTTGCAAGCTATGCTGTTGCTGTTGTCAATTTATTTGATAATGAACAGTATAAACATAATTCTATTAAAAGTGGAAAGAGCATTTATTATGACTATAAGGATGTTAATACTGTAATAGATGCGTTTACTTCGGTGGAACTTTTAACAGGTACTCCTGACAATTTTAGAGTAACTAATATAGATGGTTTGTCCGTTGAATTTGCATGGGATGGCATAGATGGAGGTAATTATGGAATATTTAGAAGTAAAACAGGTTCAGGACATTCACCTAAAAAGGTAGCAGAGACAACAAATTCTCAAATTGTTTTAGAGAGTCTGCCAGGAAAATATGATTATTACATAGCATTAATTGATGGAAATGGAAACAGGATAACAGCCTTTAGTGATGCTGTCACTGTTGAAACTTACCTAAAGGCACCTAAAAACTTTAGAGAATACTTTAGCATAGGATTAATAGTAAAATTTAAATGGGATTATAGTGGAACACCAGGTACACGTTATGGAATATATATGAAATGTTCCAATTTACCAGGGGAGCCTATAAAGGTAGCAGAAACACCATTTAATATGTTTTATACAATTTCCATATGGGGAAGCTATGATTATTATGTGGCAATTGTAGACGAAAAGGGCGAAAGGATATCCGATTACAGTAATAAAGTGACTGTTACAAGTCCTATATGTTATTAAAGATATAAAGGTAACAACTTAAAATCCTAAGTGAAGTAAAATAGCCAAAGGACGGTTATGTTGTTGATATATACAGCAAAACCGTCCTTTATTAACTATATTTAGCTAAAGTAGATTTTATATTATTAATAGAAAAAATAAAGAGAAACCACTGCCATTAAAATAAATGGTGCAAAAGCTACTGATTTTAGTTGTTTATTTGTAATGAGTTTATAAATAAAAACAAAAGCAAGGGAAAGAATGCAAGCTAATATAAAGACATAAAAGTTAAGTGTCCAGCCTAGCCATGTTCCCACAGCAGATAACAATTTTATATCTCCAAAGCCAGGATACTTTGATTTAAATCTTAGTATAAGAAGAGGAAATGAGGGAAATAAAGCACCTAATATTAAATGGGAATGTGAATGGTACATTATGCTGTTAATTATCCCTGTTAATAAGATGATTGCCACTAGATAGTTAGGAATAATTCTCTTTTTTATATCATATATGCTGCAAATACATAAAGGAATGAAAAACAGAAGAATAAACAGATGCTTCAAAAAATACCACCACCTCTATACTTTATTGTATACAATATACGTTTTGTGTTGATGATTTGTCAATATATAAATCGAAAAAAAAGACATAAAAAATCTTCTAACGGCTTAGAACAAAGATTTATATGTAGTTTTATAATTAACAAAAAATAAAATTTTTAAATTAATAAAAAGATTTGTTGAAAAGTTTAGAAAATTGTAGTAAAATTATAACTAAATGAGTAATACTATATGTATCACAACAATGCTTTTTTAACTAAGTGAGGTGTATAATGGTAAGAATAAAGCTGGTTATAGCTGATAAAGATCAAATATATTTAAATAGAATATCTAATGTTATAAGTGCTAAATATTCAAATAAATTAGAGCTTTTTGCATTCTCTAAACTTGAAACTTTGTATGAATTTATAAAAGAAAACAAGGTGGATGTATTACTTGTATCAGATGCATTTGAGATTGATGATAGGAAATTACCNGAAAAAATAGATTTTGCATATCTGGTTGATTCTCCTAACATTGATAAGTTAAATGGGAAAAAAGCTGTTTGTAAGTATACTAAAATAGATATTATATATAAAGCAGTTCTCAGCATGTATTCTGAGAATTCTTCAAATGTTTTAAATTTTAAAAAACAGGGAAGTAGCGATACTAAAGTATTTTCCTTTTTTTCCTGTAGTGGTGGAGACGGGGCTTCTGTATTGGCAGCAGCCTGTTGTCTTGATTTGGCAAAGAAAGGGAAAAGAGTACTTTACCTAAATCTAGAGCAGTGTGGTACACCTAGAGTTTTTTTTAATGCAGAAGGAGATTTTGGTTTAAGTGAATTGGTTTATGCTATAAAAAGAAACAAAGTGAATGTGGCACTGAAGGTGGAAAGTTTAGTAAAAAAAGAAAGCAACGGAGTAAGTTTTCTTGATGANGCTAAGGCTTCTCTAGATTTATTAGAAATGACAGAAGAAGATATATCTTTGCTTATGAAAGATGTGGTAAATAGCCAATTATTTGAATACATAGTAATTGATACAGATACAATATTAACTGATTTTTATATAAGTATAATGTTTAATTCAGATAACATTATATTTGTATCAGATGCATCAGATGTGTCAGTAAGTAAGTTTAAACGTGTATATCATTCATTGAAAATAATACAAGAACATAGAAAGATAAATTTAATAGAAAAGATATATATGATATATAACAAAACAAACACAATGAATGAAGGAAGTTACTTATCAGATATTCCAAGTGTAAATATTTTAGGTAAGATAGGAGAATACGAAAGAGCTTCAAGTATTGCACTTGCAAANAGTATATCTGAATTAGGAATTTTTAACAAAATTATTATTTAATATTATTNGATACGAGGGGTTTTTTATGAAACAAGAAAAAATAATTAAATTTGCTGGTGAAATTAAAGAATACATATATGAAAGCATTCCGTATAGTAATTTGTCAGATGAAGAATTGCTAGAGGAAATTGAAAAAATTGTTTTAAGAAAAACAGAAGATATATACATGTCCATAGACTTAAAAATTAAGTTAACTGATATGGTTTTTAGTTCTATACGCGGACTTGGTATTTTAGATTCTATTTTAAGTGATGATTCCATAACTGAAGTTATGATAAATGGTCCTGATAATATATTCATTGAAAAAAACGGAAGACTTATTGAACTTGATCAAAAATTTGAAAGCCAAAGAAGGCTTTATGATATAATTCAAAGAATAGTTGGTTCAGCTGGAAGAGAAGTAAATGAAGCAAATCCTATTGTTGACACAAGGCTAAAAGATGGCTCGCGTGTTAATGTTGTTTTAAATCCTGTTGCGTTAAATGGTCCTATTGTTACCATTCGTAAATTTTCAAAAGTTCCTATGTCTATAGACAAGTTAATACAATATGGCTCAATAACAGCAGATATTGCAGAGAAGCTTGAGTTATTAGTAAGGGCAAAGTATAACATATTTATAAGTGGAGGAACTGGCTCGGGAAAAACCACTTTTTTAAATGCTTTGTCAAATTATATACCAAAAGATGAAAGAGTTATAACAATTGAGGACTCTGCAGAGTTGCAAATAAAAGGTCTAAAAAACTTGGTAACATTAGAAACGAGAAATGCCAATACGGCAGGAAGTGGTCAAATAACCATAAGAGACTTAATTAAAACATCTCTTAGAATGCGTCCTGAAAGGATAATTGTAGGAGAAGTAAGGGGACCAGAGGCACTTGATATGCTGCAGGCAATGAATACAGGACATGATGGTTCTTTGTCTACAGGCCATGCCAATTCAACAAGAGATATGTTATCTCGTCTAGAGACAATGGTATTGAGTGGAGCAGCGGGTCTTCCTTTAGAAGCTGTGAGGCAGCAGATAGCTTCAGCAATAGATATTATAATACATTTGGCACGACTTAGAGATAAGAGTAGGAAAACTATGGAAATAACTGAGNTAGTAGGTTATGAAAATGGTAAAATACTATTAAATCCTTTATATGTATTTGAGGAGGATGGAAAAACCACATTTGAGAAAGTGTCTGGAAGTCTTGTAAGAACTAAAAACTCCCTTGTAAAAGGCGATAAGTTAAGACTGTCAGGTATATATACTAAAATATAGGAGAGGTAGCTAATATGGTTAATGGAGATGTCTTAATAGAAAAAACTAATTTTGATTCATATGCAAAAAGCTTAGGAGATAGCTCTATAGATTACAGTACTTACAAAATGAGTTTTTCTGAAAAAGTTTTGTATTTTTTAATAGCTTTTGCTGTAGGAGCATTTGTAGGATACCTGTTTTATGGAGGTATTGGAAAGGATATAGATGGTAATCCAACTACATTGACTTATGTTTTAAATACAATAATACCTTTAATTACAGGAATTATTGCTGGAAAGCTTTTTTTGCCAGTTAGAGTAAAGCAAATAATTGAAAAAAGAAAAAAGACTTTAAGATTAGAGTTTAGGGATATGCTTGAGGCTTTAGCGACTTCCCTTAATGCTGGGAAAAACGTTCCAGATTCTTTTAAAAGTACTTATGATGACCTTAAAGTTCAATATCCGGAAGACGCTTTTATTTTAAAAGAGATAGAAAGAATTTTAATAGGTATAGATAACAATATAAATATCGAAGATGTTTTGTATGACTTTGGTAAAAGAAGTGGTGTAGTTGATATAGAAAATTTTGCAAATGTTTTTAAAACTAGTTATCGCAGAGGTGCTAATATAAAAGAAGTTATAAAAAATACCCATTCTATTATAGGAGACAAAATTTCTATAGAGATGGATATTGAGACTATAGTTGCAGCAAATAAAATGGAGCAATATATTATGACAGTAATGCCAATAGGCCTTGTTGCCATGATAAAAATGATAGGTCCTGAATTTGCTGAAAATTTTACAACGCCTGTAGGAATTATTTCTAGTACAATAGCGATAGTAGTGTTTGTAGTATCCTATTTTATATCAAAAGAAATACTTACAATTAATTAAATGAAAGGGTATGAAGAGATATGTTTATTCCTGTTGGAAGTATAGTAATGCTTTTAATTGGTACTTTGTTAGCATTTATTTTTATAATAATTACATTGGTGTCGGGGAAATATGATGAGCTTTGCAAACCCCTTGATAAAAAGGAGTTTCCATTGCGTGAAACCTATTCAATAGGATGTAAAATTCTTGAAATTATTAAATATGGCTATAATTCAAAAAGTGATAGAAAGCTTAGAAAATCCATTGAAATATTATATGGAGTAAAGTATAGTGACTACTACTTGAGAATGATAATGGCTCAAAGAATAACATTTGCGGTTTTTCTTCTTTTGGTAGCATTTGCTTTTTATGCAATTACTCTTGAAATTGTTGGATTTTTTATACTAGTTATGTTTTCAGGACTTGCCTACTACTATTATGGGGATAGAGTTAATAAAAATATAGAAAAGCGTGAACAAGAGATGATGAAGGATTATCCTGAAGTGCTTTCTAAACTTGCACTCTTAACAAACGCTGGTATGATTTTGCGTGATGCTTGGGAAAATGTAGCTTTTTCTGGAGAGGGTGTATTGTTTGATGAAATGAAGAAAGTAGTAGTTGATATACAAAACGGGGTAGCAGAAATAGATGCATTTTTTTCCTTTAGTATGAGGTGTTCAATACCTGAAATTAAAAAGTTTACATCTACACTTGTCCAGGGTATGACTAAGGGAAATCATGAACTTGTTATGCTTTTAAAAGAACAAAGCAAGGAAGCGTGGGAAGCAAGAAAGTTTAATGTAAAAATCCAAGGAGAACATGCAAAAAGTAAGCTTTTAATACCAATAAGTTTAATGTTTTTAGGGATTTTAGTTATGATAATTATACCAATATTTTCAAACCTGGGGATTTAAGCAATAGCTTAAATATATATAATTAATTATAAGAAAGGAGTGTTTAATCATGAGACACGCATTAAATTTTTCNAAAATATGGTTAAGTNCAAAACTAGGAAGGTTTATTAAAGATGAAAGGGGAGAAGTTAATATTGTTGCAACTATTATACTGTTAG
>JGI24709J26583_10003621_pt1 | contig 12035 bp, 12 predicted proteins | sample BioPla2DNA1_FD_26583 | JGI IMG/M metagenome (IMG submission 26583) | reverse complement strand
GGGTCTTGGCAGTGTTGCTGCCGTTATCGGACTCACCTTCCATAGCGCGGGCTATTTGATCAAGGCATATGCCGAAGCTATCGAAGAGGTGGAGGAAGGCACTATCGAGGCGCTGAAAGCCTGCGGTGCCGGTTTCTGGCAGATAGTGTTTCAAGCCATTGTCCCTTCTTCTATCAGCCGAATGACCGCATGGACTTTTTTACGCTTTGAGATCAACTTCACCAATGCGCTTGCCGTAGGCGCTGCAGCGGGAGTAGGCGGCATCGGATTCGATCTGTATATGGCAGGCAACCATTACTTTGATCTTCGCGAGCTCGGTTTTATCACCTATGTAGTGGTGGCGGCCGTGATCTTTTTGGAAATGATTGCCACAAGAATCAAGGCGACGGTAAGGTAGCTGAAAAAACTTTGAATATTAACGTCATTTTTCTTGTGAAAGTTATCTATTCATCCTGTTTTATGTGGCATTAAGATTGAAGTTTTATTGTCGCCTGCTATGGATTTGCAAAGGAGCTTTGGTCATGCAAGAGACTTATTATGATTTTTCAGCATTTGAATTATTAAAAGATAAAAAGCCGCTGCTGGTGTGCGATGATGCTTTTGACTCGTTTAACATAAAACTTCCCTGTGAAGTGATCAGGTTCAGCGATTTTACGCCGAATCCGGTATATGAAGATATTCAGTCGGGAGTGGATGTATTAAAAAAGAACGGATGTGACTTTATCGTAGCTATTGGCGGCGGGAGTAGCATCGACACAGCGAAGGGAATAAAATTCTTTCATCAGACGGATCTTCCGGTCATGGCGGTTCCGACAACTTCCGGCACCGGCAGCGAGGCGACTCATTTTGCGGCTATATATAAAAATGGTGAGAAACGATCCATCTCTGATGAAAAGCTGTTGCCGGAATACGTCGTTTTGCGGGCCGACATGCTGAAAACACTGCCTATTTATCAAAAAAAATGCACCATGCTCGATGCGCTCTGTCAGGCGATAGAGTCCTGGTGGTCAAAAAAAGCGACGAAAAAAAGCATCATATATTCCAAAACGGCCATCGCTCTGATTGTCGCCAATATGGAAAGCTATTTAAAAAATGATGATGACGGGAATGAAAAAATGCTCTACGCCTCCCATATAGCGGGAAAAGCCATTAATATCACGACGACCACAGCGCCTCATGCCATGAGCTACAAGTTGACTGCTCTCTATGGCTTGCCACATGGGCATGCCGTTGCCATCTGCTTGCCGAAAGTGTGGAGACAGACGAAGAATTACAACAACATCGCCGACGCACTTGGCAAAAAGAATCATAAAGATGCCGTTTTGTTTTTTGAGGAAATGCTGTTGAAACTCGATATTCTTCCGCCTCAAAATGCGAAAGCGGATGATGTAGATCTTTTGACGGATTCGGTAGATCCTCAAAGGCTGAGTAACCATCCGGTTCCGCTGGATAGGGATACGATAAAAAAAATGTACAGAGAGATTTTGGGGGTGTAAAATGCCAAAGAAGATTCAGGCCGTTATTTTCGATTGGGCGGGAACGACGATAGACTACGGTTGTTTTGCTCCGGTGAAAGGGTTTATAGATGGTTTCAAAAGTCTCGGCATAGACATCACCAATGAAATGGCAAGAAAGCCGATGGGACTTTTAAAGCTTGATCACACCAGGGCGATTGCTGCAATGCTTCCTGAACCGATTTCCGAAGAACAGATTTTACAGGCGTACGGGGTGTTTGAAAAGACTCTCTTTGCCAATATAGAGCAGCATTGCGATATGAAGGATCATGTTGTAGAGACCGTCGCCGCTTTGCGAGAGCGGGGGATCAAGGTAGGCTCCACCACCGGTTACACTGCCGAGATGATGAGGGGCATTTTGCAAAAAGTGGCGGATCAGGGGTATTCCCCCGATTTCTGGATCAGCGCCGATCAGACGGCAAAAGGCAGGCCGTATCCTTACATGATCTGGAATAATCTCATGCAGTTTGGAATTTTAGATGCGAGAGAAGCTGTAAAAGTAGGAGATACGATCTCAGATATAGCGGAGGGAAAGAATGCGAACTGTTGGACGGTGGGCATTATCATGGGTTCTTCAGAACTTGGACTCACACGCGATGAGGTTAACGCTCTATCCCGGCAGGAACTCAATGATCAAAAAGCAGTTGTGCGCGCAGCGTACTATAAGGCCGGGGCGGATTACATCATTGATGATATGGATGAGCTTTTAGATGTCATCGATGATATCAACCGAAAGCTCGATCAAAACGACGATCGCATATTACTGACCCCGGGACCTCTGACAACGCGACATTGTGTCAAGCATGCCATGTTGACGGATCATTGCACATGGGATGATGCGTATAAAGCGATCACGAGTTCCGTGATGGACGATATTACTCATATTTCCGCCGACGATAATTACACAACTGTTTTACTTCAGGGAAGCGGCTCGTATGCAGTAGAGGCGATGATAAACAGTTTATGCGCAAAAGATGAAAAAATACTATTTTTGGTCAATGGTGAATATGGAAAGCGGATGCTCACAATCGCTGAAAAATCTCGCAGAAATTATGACAGTTTAATCTTTGATGAGACAAAGTCGATTGACCCGAATGTGGTTGAAGAAAAACTGCAGAAGGATACAGACATTGCGGTGGTCGTGTTTGTTCACTGTGAGACCACCACCGGCCTTATCAATCCTCTTGAAGAACTGACGAAGCTTTCCAAATCATATGGCAAAAAGGTGTTTGTCGATGCCATGAGCAGCTTTGCGGCCTATGAGATCGATATGCCGGGTCTCGACATGGATGCGCTGGCGGCAAGCTCAAACAAGTGTTTAGAAGGATTGCCGGGTCTGGCGTTTGTGGTCGCGAAAAAAACGCTGATCGAGGAAAGCGCCGGTCATTGTCCATCTCACAGCCTAGATTTGTTCGATCAATATCAATGTTTTTGCACAGACGGTAAGTTTCGCTTCACATCGCCCACAAATGTGCTGTTGGCTCTGAGACAGGCAATCGATGAATATAAAAAGGAAGGCGGATTGCCGGCCCGAAGAAAGCGATATATGGAAAATCAACAAATTCTCCTCCAAGGACTCGCAAAACTTGGCATTCGACCTATTATAGCGCCTGAAGATCAATCATACATAATAACAACCTATGAGCTTGGAGAGTTGAATTTCTCCACTTTATATGAAACGTTGAAAGAGGATGGATTTGTCATCTATCCCGGAAAACTGACCTCCATGCCGACATTTCGATTGGGCAATATTGGAGATGTGTATTCTGAGGACATGACGGAACTTGTAGCGGCTATAGAGAAGTGTATTTAGGCAGAGAGGGTCTCGAAAACGCTTTAAGTTAAGAGATTTGGAGAGCTTTTATGAAAGTAAAAAAGTTTGCTATAAGATTTATTATTGTGTTGTTGGTGATCAGCATCTTCGTATTCGTTTTGATGAGGATACAGATCGATGAACTGGAAAAATACGATTTTCACGCGATTGAGATTGCCGATTTACCGGACGGCATATACCGGGGCGGCGCGTCCGCGGTGTTGGTCAGCGCAAAGGTAGAGGTGACTGTGTCCGACGGACATATCCTGAAGATAACGCTATTGGAGCACAGCCATGGACCCGGCTATGGAGCGGAAATGATTTGTGAGGACATCGTAGAGTTCAATAGCCTGGATGTAGACAGCATCAGCGGAGCGACGGCTTCAAGCACGGTTGTCAGAGCTGCCGTGTTGGAGGCGTTAAAAAGCGGGAAAACTCCGTGAAGCATAGATATCAACCGGATGCCATCTTCATACACTTTGGCAACGCCGGGATGTCAAACAGCTGCTGTTCATTTGTAATTAGCAGGCTTCATATACCCTGAAAAAATGAAACGATGAGACGGATAACGGCCCTGCATCGCAATAGAAATATTTGAGCAAAATACCGACAATGAAACAGTCTTTTTTAGGACTGTTTATTTGAAATGATCTTAAATGAGAATTTGGCGACAGCTTAACAGATGTCTGTGCAGCATCGGAATTTATACGTCATCACAGAAGATATCGATGAGAAGGAGAAGAACGTATGATAGTGATTGTTTCAGATGACAGCGGAGGAAATTGGGGGACGGAACTCGAAGAAGCAGTGTTTCATACAGGAAATCATGTTGTTCGCTTTGCTGCGAACAGCCTCGATATCAAGCCTTGTACCGCCTGCGGAAACTGCAGCGGGAAAACATATGGGCGCTGTATCATTCCCGACGACATGCAGAAGGTGTTACCGAAGATCGCCGGCTGCCGGACACTCGTGCTGATTTCCCCGGTCGTGTTCGGCGGCGTCAGTCATCATATAAAGAAGGTGATGGATCGTATGGCAGCCGTCGGAAATCCCCGTTACCGTGTGAACGGCGGGGAGCTGGTAAAAGGAATGAGCGGATCGGGTATGAATTATTTCATGGTAGGAATCGGAGACAAACTGAAAGAAACGCAACGGTCTGCTTTTATATCCCTGCATGAAGAAAACAGAAAAATTATGAGCGCAAAGGGGAAGGCTTTTATCCTCGACGAAGGAGCGAATAAGGCCTCGATGATAAAAATCGCGCAGGAGATTGTCCATGAACAAGTCTGATATGATGCTTCTTTGTGCCAGTCCCAGACGCGAAGGGACAAGTGCTATGCTGCTAAGGCGTATTTCTTCTGTCACCGACGGCGAGCTGGTATACTTGCCTCAAAGGGGTTTCCTTGATGAAATGGTGCAGACTATGAAACAAGCTGCAACCATCGTTATATCCGGTCCTTGTTACATAAATACTTATCCTGCAAGATTGATAGAGCTATTGGAAACGGCATCTTCCATGGGCGGGTTTTACGGACAAAAGTTGTATGGCATCATCAACGGAGGCATGCCTTATGTTCATACGCATCGGCACGGGCTTACCTGTCTGCAACTGTTTGCAGAGCAGAATCATCTGTTGTGGCAGGGTGGTTTTGTACTCGGAGGCGGCGCCATGCTTGACGGCAGTCCCTTGGAAAAGCATATGAATCACAAGACAGTCGTGCCGGCTTTTGATCAGTTTATTCGTCATATTGTGGAGGGCACACCGTCTCCCGAGTATCTATATGAACAGCTGGAACCTTGTTACGGCAAAATTTTGACTCATGTTCTTGCGAGAATGCTGACACTTCGCGTTGTGAAGCATATTAAGAAGTACGGACATGATCCAAATGCTCCAAATTGGTATCTGCGGGAGCGGGATCTTGAAAATGATCGTGTTGACCCTGTATAATTTTCAGGCATTGTCACAGTCTTTGCTTCTTGTCGGCGCGAAATTTTGTTATAAACTGCTTCCGCTGTTGACAACCGGCTGAGCGTCACGGTTTCCGCATAACACGACCAGAAGATTTGAAACCATAGCCGCTTTATGCTCTTCATCCAAGGTCACCGTCTCATTCTGAGAAAGTTTTTCCAGCGCCATTTCAACCATCCCAACAGCTCCGTCGACAATCAGTTTGCGAGCATCTACAATGGCACTTGCTTGTTGCCGCTGAAGCATGACAGCGGCAATTTCTTGTGCATACGCCAGGTAGGTGATTCGTGCTTCCAGGATTTCAAGACCTGCTTCTTGCACCTTATCCTGAATTTCATTTTTTATGCGACGGGCCACTACTTCGCTGGAACCGCGCAGACTTTCTTCATCGTTTTCCTCGTTTTCTGTATCCGTATGGGGTGCCACATCATATGGATAGATACGTACAATCTCGCGCAGTGCACTGTCACACTGTAGGGACAAATATTCTTTGTAATTGTCGACATTGAAGACGGCCTTAGCAGTGTCTACTACTCGCCAGATGACGGCAATGCCGATTTCCACGGGATTACCCAAACTATCGTTTACCTTTTGTATGGAGTTGTTCAGTGTCATGGCTTTAAGTGAAATTCGCTTTCCTTGAACTTCCACATCTACCTTGGCATTGTCACCGGAGATGGAAATTCCTTTTTTACTCGTCTGTACATCGCCGCTTTGCCCAAGTCTTGTTTTGGCGGCGGGATTTACTGCTATTGAGAAGGGATGAACAAAGAAGAAACCGGGTTCACGCAAGGTACCGGTATATTTTCCGAAGACGGTCAGGACGAGTGCTTCATTTGGCTTGAGTATCTTCAATCCGAGAAATGGGAGAAAACCGCAGATCATCCAAACAATGCCTATCACTAGAGGCAGAATGCCAATCCTCTTTTCACTTTCCAGGAGAGTACTTCCAAATACTACAAACCCGATGGCGATAAGATACAGTGCGATTGACAACAACAGAACCGGGATTCCGGGCAAGGCTTTGAGTTGTTTTTCTTTCATGAGGCACCTCCTTGAGTCGAGATCATTAGATCTATTAAAAGTATATAGAATTCATGTAATGATAAGATAGAGAAAATGTAAACTTTAGATAAACTTTCTTCCATGCATCGTAAAAATACTTGCGTAACTTCTGAGTCTCTAAAGAGCGTGAAAAAGAGGATCACCCTTGTAGAATGTTGTTAGCAAGACAATACCACTACACAAAGGAGATTCTATTACGCATGACTTATCACAGAGCTTATCTAAGGAATTGATTCAAACAAAACATGAATATATCTCAAGCATCGTTCGGTGCTTGAAATATATTCATGAAAAGAGGATGTATTCCGTGTGATGGCTTTTCAGTGCAATATTACATGGAATGGCTGTTTTGGCTCGTCTGCTTGCGACGCTTAGCAAAGCCGGTGATGGTTTTACTGATAAGAGTGATCACGACAATCTGCACGGGGATCAGAAGGGCTACTTGTGTCAGTCGTGTGATCAGAATCGGAAGATACTTTGTCTTGTAGAGAATGCTGATCCACAAGGTATTCAGCAGGAGGCTGAGGATGAGCTGATTGATTCCGACGGCGCTTAAGATTCTGGGAAGCGTCTGTTTCTTATGCAGAAAGACCCCAAATACGAAGCCTGTCAAAGCGGCGGTGAAAGTGAAGCCGGGAAAATACGCGCCGATTGGAAACAGGATCGCTCCCATCAGATCCGCCAGTGCGTTGACGATGGCGGCTTTTATAGGGCCTAGAAGAATTGCCGCAATGACGATGGGAACAAAGGCGAATCCGATCTTCATATTCCATACGGAAAAAGACAGAAAGCGGGAGAGGATGATCTCCATGGCCAATAGTGCCGACATGAGCACCATGTCTTGCACTTGAAAGAAATTGTTGTTTGATGAGGGGTGTTTTTCTTTGTACATAAAAACCTCCGATACGGTTTGTGCCGCAAGGGAGGTCTTTCTCCAAAGCGGCAGTGGATGCGGATACGACATCGCAAAGCGTGATTGCTTCTTCGTCCGGCGGCAACTTCCCATCCGCGGGCACTTAACGCGTCGCTCCTACTCTGCATTTACAAATATCTTGTAAGGACCGGCTGTAAAAGTCAATACCTATTCTATATTACAGTGTCGCTATTATAGCATTTAAAGAGTATATCATATTCTTGTGTTCTATTTCGCCAATGTCTTTTCCGCTGCTTCTATCACATGTTTGGCCAGAACAGAGGTGGTGACAGTGCCGACTCCTCCGGGGACGGGGGAGATGGCGGCGACAATGGGTTCGGCTTCAGCGAAGTTGACGTCCCCACAGAGAGTGCCTTCTTCGGTGAAGTTGATGCCGACGTCTATGACCACTTGGCCGGGTGAAAAGTATTCCTTTCCTATGAGATTTGCCCTACCTGCAGCCACGATGACAACTTCTGCTTCTCGGGTGACAGAGGGCATGTCGACTGTCCTTGTGTGGCACACGGTAGCTGTGGCATTTCGACTGGTCAACATCAGAGCGGCAGGTCTACCCACGACGAGTGATCTTCCGATGACAGTTGCTTTTTTTCCGTTTAGATCGATGCCAAAATGCTCGAGAATCTCCATACATGCAGCGGGCGTGCAAGGAGGATACCCCTGATCCGTGCCTGCGAAGACGCCGGCAAGGGATCCGTTTGTAATCCCGTCGACATCTTTTGCCGGGAGAAGAGCGTTCCGCACCACTTCATCGTCAAAATGCTCCGGCAGCGGGCGGAAGAGCAGACAGCCGTGAATAGAAGGGTCATTGTTTACTTCTTCGATGACCTTGATTAGCTCTTCTTGTGTTGCTGATTCAGGCAGGATAAAGTTCTTGGTCGAAATGCCGATTCTTTTACAACGATTCGTTGCGCCTCTTTCATAGGCGATATCGTCTTGTCGCTCGCCGACTCGAACCATGGCAAGACAAGGTGCAACTCCTTTTTCTTCAAGAGCTTGCGCACGCTTGCTCAACTGCTCGTTGAGAGCGGCGACGACTTCTTTTCCGGATAAAATTTTTGCCATATTTTATCACTAAAATGTCTTTTAGTTTCCCCCTTTCTGATGGTTTCGTTTTATGCGCTCATTGCGAATCTCGATACTTGATACGACTTACTATACTGGTTTATCGAAAACGAGCAGAGACCTGCTCAACGATTGAATCGCAAAGAGGGAGATATTTGTCCAGCATAGCATAAGCTTTTTTGTTGATGTCTTCTGCGTATGTACGATCATCCATAGATTTCGTATTAATGAAGACATTCAATGAGGCACCTATCAGGGCGGCTCGACAAAAAGCAGCTCCACATCCGGCATCGCTGATGGCGATAGCGGAGCCTTTTTCGGCAAACTCTGCCATGAGATCGATCGCCTTACAACATGTCTCCATAATCTCGAACGGTACGCTGCAGGCATCCTTCAATACGGCTGCCATAACTTCCGCCTTATGCTTCTGCTGCTCCGGCGTTTCGCGAGGAAGACCGTAAGCTTTGCTCAGTGGCTCAAATACTTCGGCATCGCGGTCGACAAGATGCAAAAACTCTTGCTGAAGAGCATCTGCTTTTGCTTTCATTCTTTGCATATCTTCTTCAACATCTGCATATCTTTTTTTGCCTACTGTGAGGCTGCCGACCATATTGCCGAGGGCTGTTCCGACGGCGCCCATAAGGGCGCTTGCGCCGCCGCCACCGGGAACAGGCTCTTTTGAGGCAAGAACTTCCACAAAGTCTTTACAACTGTAATCAACTATTTTCATATACACTCCTTAGAACAGTCCGGAGATTCTTCCGTTTTCATCCACATCGATTTTTTCTGCGGAGGGAACTTTGGGGAGACCGGGCATGGTCATGACTTCACCGGTAAGCGCTACGATGAATCCGGCTCCTGCAGAAACTTTCAGATTGGGAACTTTGACGGTGAATCCCTTGGGTGCTCCAAGCAATGTGGGATCGTCAGAGAAGCTGTATTGTGTCTTTGCCATACAGATGGGCAGCTTATCAAAGCCGAGTTCAGTCAGTCGCTCGATTTGTTTTACTGCGTTACCGACCAATTGTACGCCGTCTGCACGATAAACTTTCTTTGCGATGGCATTGAGTTTATCCAGAATAGGAGCTTCAACATCATAGGCAAATGAGAAATCATTTTCCTGCTCACAGAGACGTACGACTTCTTCTGCCAGCGCTTTGCCGCCCTCGCCGCCTTTGGCCCATACTTCGGACAATGCGACATTGACGCCCAGCTCTTTACATCTGGCTTCCACCAGATCCAGCTCCGCTTTAGTATCAGTGGGGAATGCATTGATGGCTACCACGACGGGGAGTTTGAATACGGTTTTTACATTTTCAACGTGTTGGAGGAGGTTGGGTAGTCCTTTATCCAATGCCTCCAGGTTTTCCACTCCCAATTCTGACCTTGAGACACCTCCGTGATGCTTGAGAGCGCGGATCGTCGCAACGACGACAACGGCAGAGGGCTGAAGTCCTGCCATGCGGCATTTGATGTCGAAGAATTTCTCCGCTCCCAGATCTGCGCCGAAGCCGGCTTCTGTCACGAGATAGTCAGCGAGCTTAAGGGCGAGAGATGTCGCCATGACACTGTTGCATCCGTGGGCAATATTGGCAAAAGGTCCGCCGTGAACAAAGGCGGGTGTGCCTTCGAGTGTTTGAACCAGATTGGGTTTCAGTGCATCTTTAAGAAGAGCGGCCATTGCCCCTTCCGCTTTAAGATCTTTGGCAAGAATCGGTTTATTTTCTCTCGTGTACGCTACGACGATACGAGCCAGCCTTTCTTTCAGATCGGTGATGCTGCTGCTTAAGCACAGGATGGCCATAATTTCGCTTGCCACCGTGATGTCGTAGCCGTCTTCTCTGGGCACTCCGTTGCCTACGGCGCCAAGTCCGCAGACGATACTTCGAAGTTGGCGATCATTCATATCTACACAGCGTTTCCATACGACCCTGCGCACATCGATGTTGAGTGAATTGCCTTGTTGAATGTGGTTGTCAAGCATGGCGGCAAGAAGATTATTTGCCGCGCCGATGGCATGGAAGTCACCGGTGAAATGAAGATTGATATCTTCCATGGGGATGACCTGCGCGTATCCTCCGCCCGCGGCTCCGCCCTTGACTCCGAATACCGGTCCAAGAGAAGGCTCGCGTAAGGCGATAAAGGCATTCTTCCCGATCGCTCGTAGCCCGTCTCCGAGTCCTACAGAGGTAGTCGTCTTTCCTTCGCCTGCAGGAGTGGGGGTGATGGCGCTGACTAAAATCAGTTTGCCGTTCGGCTTGTCCGCCAGTTCATTGAGAATGGAGAGATTTACTTTTGCTTTGTTTGAGCCGTACGGCTCCAGATACTTTGCGTCAATTCCGGCTTTGGATGCTATCTCGGTGATAGGCAGTCCTGTTGTTTCTTGTGCTATTTCAATATCGCTTTTGAATCCCATGCTAGCTCCTTTCGATGCAGTTCGTATTATTTTATTTCCACGGCAGCCTAATATGCTGATGCATAGACTGTCGGTGGTGTCGAGGTCGATAATTGCGCATGAAGTTAAATATTTGTTCAAGATATAAGAAATGAAACGACTGTTTTGGAGTAGGAGAGACGGATTATAAAATGAGAGTTATGTATTGCTTTAAACTTTGCTAATAAGAGGCAAGAATCATGACAATCTATCAACCTTATCATAACTTGTTTCTGTTTCATTTGTAAATCGACATATCTTCTGAAAAATATATACGTTTTTCCGCGTTTTGACGAAAACGCGAATCGAGGTCATAGAAATTTGTGTTCCTCATTGGAGGTTCAGTGTCGGGTTCTATTCGTTTCCTTGATGCTGCTGTCTTCGTTCTTCAAAATTTATCAAACGAAAAGACAGGGCAAGGTGGAGTAGTTCGTCGGGGTTTTTCAGGTCAGATTGTAGGATCTGCTGAATTTTTTCTAACCGATAGAGCATGGTGCTTCTATGTATATTTAAAGTGGCAGCCGTCTGTGAAGCGTTGCACTGGTTTTCCAAGTAGATTTTGAGCGTCTTCAGATACTCTGTTCCTCTGTTGTGATCGCTGTCTTCGAGAAGGAGGAGTTTGCTGTGGCAGATCATGTCTCCGGGGAGGCTGCGAGTTGCTTGCTGGAGGATGTAATCCATTGTTACATCGTCAAAAAGATGAACGAAAGTGCTCCGGTCTTTTTGCCTTCCTATCCTCAGGGCATTGAGTGCCTGGAGATATTGACGACGAAGGCTCATGTGTCCTGCGACAACCCGGCTCATTCCTGTTTGTACATGATGCGTTTTTGCAAAAGAGTAGACAATAGAGGAGAGTTCCTTGCTTGAAAACTCGGACAGAGACAGATTGACAAAGACCAAAATGTTTTCCTGGTGAAGCACTGCACAGTTGATGCCGAATGTATTGGCGATATAGCTCATCAGCGGCTTATGCATTTCATTTTCTATATCCAGCGAACTCAATTCGATCAGGACACATTGGTAGGAATGATTTCTAAGCCATCCTTCTGATGTCAATTTTTGGCTGATGCTGATATGATCTGCGGAGCGGTCAGTTATTGCGGTCAGAAACGTATCGTAGAGGAGGCGGTTGTGGATGGGAGGTATGTTGTTAGTGTAAAATAATTGTAGGGAAAAATACAAAAAAGAATAGCCCCATATGTTATGATAGAAGTGTCAAAAAACAAAAATCATAATAAAGGAGG
>JGI24709J26583_10003619_pt1 | contig 12035 bp, 18 predicted proteins | sample BioPla2DNA1_FD_26583 | JGI IMG/M metagenome (IMG submission 26583) | reverse complement strand
GCAGGTCATACTTTGGCAACAAAATTACTAACAAATGATGGGGTACCTACTGTAACAATTATGCAGAGTACAAGTGGTGCTGGTGGTGTTACATTTACAGCNCCAGAAGATACAGGTTTGTTAAGTAAAAAGNAGTTGAGAAANCGTATTAAAGTAGATTATGCGGGTAGAGCAGCAGAAGAAATTTTNTTAGGTAATTCTGATGANATTACTACTGGTGCTTCTCAGGACATTAAACAAGCAACTCATATTATTAAGTCTTATATCAGTAATTATGGTATGGGTACAAAAGGTATGGTTGATGTTAAGCAATTATCTGTGAATTATGACATTTTAGAAGAAGCAACAGAGTTAGCAAATACTTTATACAAAGAAACATTAGACTTGTTATCTGAAAACAGAGAAAAGTTAGACAAAATTGCATTAACACTATTAGATAAAGAAACTTTGTATGAAGCTGAAATAGATGAACTCATAAAATAAATACGAATAAATAAAGAGAGATATGAAAAAATCTCTCTTTTTTTATATAAAAAAAGTGTTGACAATTAGTAATTTATTTGGTAAGATATATGTGTNATAAGGAAAATAAAAATATTAAAGGAGTGTTTGTAATGGATATTACAGCAACAACAATTAGAGAGAAAATTGAAAATAATTCTTATAAGCCTACAAGAACTTATCCTACTGTTAGAAAGTATNCTGATAATCATATCTTTGATGAGGATAAATCTGTTAAGTGGAATAAGGAAGAAGTAGTTCGCAGAAATGCGGAACTTGCTGCTGAAATGGATGCTTATAGAAAAGAGCAATCTGCTAAATTCAGAGAGTTTGAGAATGATGTAAGTGAAATGCTTGTTACAGAATATGGTATTCCGAATAAGGCTATTGCTGATAAGATAGTAAGCAAAGCATATGAGGAAGGTCATTCAAGTGGTAGGTATGAAATTCTTAACTATGCAATAGATTATGCAGACTTTGTAGAGGACATTCTTAAACTTCTGTAAGAGAATGTAAAGGGGTAGGTGTTTGCCTACCTCTTTAAAAATAAAGGGGTGAAAAAAAGTTGTGTGTAAATATAATAAATGACCCTTATTTAAGTGAAGAAAGGGTATATGAAAGATTAAAACGAGAGTTCAAGAAATATGGTAAGCTAATTATAGCTTATGACTTTGATTACACTATCAATAGTTACAAAAATGAGCCTTGGGACTATCCAGAAGTAGTTAATTTGCTAAAAAGATGGGCTCCTTATGGGTATTTTATATGCTATACAGCATCACCTAAAAGTAGATATGTCGAAATAAAAGCAAAAGTAAAAGAATTAAGTATTCCCTTAGATTATATTAATGAGAATGTAAAGGGTATTGATATGCCTAAAGGTGGAAAGTTATATTATAACATTCTATTATGTGATAGAGCAGGATTGTCAGAATGTTATAGATTATTGAAAAGGCTTATTACAGAAATAGAGGAGGGTATTGTATGAATAAAAGTACAATAGTTGATTTTGATACTGTAAAGCAGAAGTTATTTTATGAACTTCCTGACGATAGGATAACAAAGGTAGCTTCAAAAGTAACAGTAGTCAGTGATAAAGGCACAAAGGTAGTGTTAAAAGAAAGAGTTAATAAAGTAAATAAGAAAGATTGTGAAGAAGTCCCTGTATTTCTTTATAAATCACTTAAATATGAGGAATTAGACAAGGTAATAAGTGAGATAAGTAATAAAGAGGTTGTAATAACTTCTGCGGTATATAACAATGTAGAGATAAGAAAAATGTTAAGGAAAATATAGAAGGGGGATTTAGAAAATGTTTGAAGTAAAGAGAGTGAAGAATGAGTTAGTAGAATGGGTAAAGGAAATGATGTACTGGAGTGGTGGTAAAACTGCAGTTGTAGGTATATCAGGTGGTAAAGATAGTTCGGTAGTAGCAGCACTATGTGTAGAGGCTTTGGGTAAAGATAATGTAGTAGGTGTTCTAATGCCTCAAGGTGAGCAGTCAGATATTCAGTATTCTTATGATTTGGTAAATCATTTGGGTATTAAACATTATGTTATCAATATAGGTGATACAGTAAAAGTAGAAACAGAGAAAGTAGAAACAGCTATGGGTTGTGAATTATCTGAACAGGCAAAAACTAACTTACCCGCAAGAATTAGAATGACAACTCTTTATGCAGTAGCACAGACAGTAGATGCTGGTAGAGTAATAAATACTTCTAATCTATCAGAAGATTGGGTAGGATTTGCAACATTATATGGTGATGCTACTGGTGCATTTTCACCATTGGGTATGCTAACCACAGATGAAGTAATAGCTATGGGTAGAGAATTAGGACTACCAGAACATTTGATAATAAAAGTACCAGCAGATGGTTTGACAAATAAGACAGATGAAGATAACTTTGGCTTTACTTATGCAGTATTAAACAAGTATATAAGAACAGGTATTTGTGAGGATACTACAATTAGAGCAAACATAGATAGAAAGCATAAGTTAAGTAGATTTAAGTTTTTGCCAATGCCTATGTATAATCCTGGGATTGATATAAAGGCAAAAGACATAGCAAATATTTACAGTTAAATATTGAAAATAATTAAAGGCTTGTGATAGTGGATATTTACAAGCCTTTTTATTTATAACTTTTGTAATAATTTAAGAAGTTAACAGATATGGAATTGAAATGGACACAAAAACCGACATAAAAGTTTAAGATAATTAATTACAAAAAAGGTTAAGTGAGGTTATATATATGATAGTTGTTTTGATAGGCCCTTCAGGTTCAGGTAAAACAGAGTTTAGTAAAGAGTGTATTCGCCAAGGTTTAGATAGAGTCATTACTAATACAACCAGAGCAAGACGAGAGGGCGACAGAATTGACGAGTATCATTTTCTAACAAGAGAGGAATTTGTGAATAAAATAAATTCCAATAAGTTAGTAGAGTACGCCGAATATAATGGTAATCTATATGGTGTGGGTATAGACGATATAACAGAAAATTGTGTAGTAGTAGTAGAACCAAATGGGTTTAGAAATATTAAAAAAATATTTGGTGATAGGGTGTTCTCTGTATATCTTGAAGTTTCAGAATTAGAAAGAGCAAGACGTGCGAAATCTCGTGGTGATGATGTAAAAACAATAAGTGAAAGAATTATAGAAGATAGGTTGTTATTCACAAATGAACTTAAGAGAGAGGTAAATCTTGTCCTAACAGATATAAAATTAGAGAAAATACCTTCTATTGTTAGACAGCATATGTGCTTTTGGAAGGAGTGATAAAGTTGAACAATCAATCACACTTAAATAAGTATAAGGGTATATCAGTAACATTAGTTGATACAAATGGTAATAGATTTGTTGTAAATAAACCCTTATCAAAATCAGCAGTAGAAAAGCAGTTAAGAGAGCATAGAAACGAGTATGGTTCTTATGTAATAGATTATATAAGGGGTAAAGAAGCAAGTTATGAACAATTTGGTGATACAGTAAGCCTAACATTTAGAGTATGGGAGCCAGGTGGTAGTTATTCTAAATCGAGAAATGCTTATACAAAAACTATTGAAGTAGAGAAAAAGTCTATTGCACGACAGAAAGTTATAGAGTTCATACTGAATGATACAAATTAGTTTAGGGGGGGGGGAATAGAGTTGGGGGAATTAAGGGTATTATCTCTTTTTTCAGGTATAGGTGCTTATGAAAAGAGTTTATCACGATTAGAGATACCTTTTGAGTTAGTAAATTATTGTGAAATAAATAAGTATGCAAGTAAGTCATATTCATTAGTACACAATATATCAGAGGATAAAAACCTTGTAGATGTTAGAGAAGTAAAAGATATTCAATCAGAAATAGATTTAATGAGTTGGTCGTTTCCTTGCACCAGTGTTTCACTTGGTGGTAAGAAACAAGGTTTCTATGACGAAGATGGTAATTTAACAAGTAGTGGTTTATATTATGACGGTTTAAGAATTCTAAATTTAGTAAAACCCAAATATTCAATTATAGAGAATGTTAAGGGTTTATTATTGAGTTTTAGAAAAGAATTTGAACAAATTTTACAAGATTTAGATAAAGCAGGGTATAACACATATTGGAAGTTACTAAATTCATTAGATTATGGTTTACCTCAACAACGAGAAAGAGTATTTATAGTAAGTATAAGAAAAGATGTTGATGATGGTAGTTTTAAATTTAAGGATATAGAGCAGGAGAAACCTTTGAAATTAAAAGATTTTTTAGTTTCAGAAGAAGAAGTGCATCAAAAATATTACTTAAATGCTAAAATATTATCTCAATATAAAGAGAAATATAGTATAAATAAGAAGTCAAATGTAATAACATTAGGTCAAGTATCTACAGGTAATAGTCAAGCAGGTAAGGTGTATTCAATAGAGGGTAGCTTTCCTACTTTATGTGCTGGAACACATGGTTATGCAAATGGGTACATAAAAATAGGTGATAAAATACGAAAATTAACGCCTATTGAGTTTTCAAGACTAATGGGTTTTGAAGACAAAGATGTCTTGAAATGTCAAGAGAATGGTATAAGTGATACACAATTATACAAAATGTTTGGTAATAGTGTAGTAGTAAACATATTAGATATGATATTAACAGAGTTATTAAAGTATGGAAGGTGATGCAAAATGACATTGGAACAATTTGAGAGAGTATTTAATAAAGCACAAGAGATTCAGACTAAAAGGTATAGCAAGAGAGAACTAATGGCAGCAGAAAAAGCCTTGAAAGGGTTTGAAGAAGAAGGTGCTTGTAAAGAAGCAACAGTAGAACAGGCAGCATACATATTAAATTTAATGTGTATGGATATGTCAGGTGATTATTCACCATTAGTTCTAATTCAATTAAGAGATTGCTATTTGAAAAATGTAAAGATATTAAGAACTAATGGACCAACCAAGAAGAAAAAGGGTAAAAAGAAATAAATATAAGGTGGTGTTATTATCATGTATGATAGACCAAAATACACTTCTTCTAAGCATAAAGAGTTTAGAAAAGGTGAGATATTAGTAGAATTAAATGCTAAATATAATGATTACTTTGTATCTATAAGAACAGCAAATGGTGTAGTTAAGTGGGTATGGCCCACAGAAGAGCAGTTAAGTGAGTTCTATGGGTACTATGATAAAAGTTATAGAGCAGCCAATAAGATATTCAGAGAAATGACCTTGAAGAAGTGTTTAGAAATATTGAATAATGACCAGATAGGTAATCTGGGGTAAAATTGAATATGAATAAATAAGCTGTGAAAATATTTTTTTAAAAAAAGTGTTGACACAGCTTATTTTTTAGTGTATAGTAATACTACAATCTTAAAACTACTTGAACTGAAAAATAAATTAAAATATTTTTGAAAAAAAGTGTTGACAAGATTTATTTTTTATGTTAAAGTAGATATATCAGAGGCACACACAGCAACTATTAATATGAAATTGATAATGCAAATATCAAACTTTATTAAAAAGTGCCTCGTCTACTCAGATTTGTATTATTCATTTGTTGAAATGACTTATGGGTAGTATAAATAGGTAGACACTAACAGCAGTAATATTAAAAAATATTAAACAAGTGTCTTGAAAGGAGTAATACTATGAACAAGTTTGTAAACGCAATGCAGAATGAGAACAATTACACTTATACTGAAAATGGGGCTTTGGCTCTGAAGTCAACTAATAGTTCTATTGTTGACCTTTTTGGTACAATCGGTTCTCTAAGAACAAGAAATGATGGTGAAATCGAGAGGTTGTTTGCGAAGGCATTTGCAGAAGATGCTTTGCTTGCTACAAAGATGTCTTTCTATGCTCGTAACATCAGAGGTGGTCTTGGTGAGAGACGTACTCCAAAAGTAATTTGGAAGTATCTTGCACAGAGCAGACCTGATGTTGTTCGTAAGAACCTTGTCTATATTCCACAGTTTGGTAGATGGGATGATTTGTTTGTCTTTGAAGGAACTCCTGTTGAAGCTGATATGTGGGACTTGATTAAGAGTCAGTTCCAAGCTGACCTTAAAGTTCTTGCAGCAGGTAAGGGTAGCATGTCCTTGATGCCTAAGTGGTTGAAGTCAGTAAATGCTTCAAACAAGGATACTATCAGACTTGCGAAGAAGACAGCAAGAACACTTGGTTTGTCTGACAAAGAGTACAGACAAAAGCTATCTGCTATGAGAGCATACCTCGATGTAGTAGAAGTTAAGATGTCTGCTCAAGAGTGGGATAAAATCAAGTATGCAGGTGTAACTTCAAGAGCAATGAAGTTGTATCGTAATGCCTTTAGCAACCATGATGCTATGGGATTTGAGGCTTACAAGGAATCACTTGTAAAGGGTGAAACTAAGGTAAATGCTTCTACTCTGTTCCCTTATGACATTATGGAAACATATGGTCTGAGAGAATCTGGTGGTTGGAGAGATTCATACCTTCAAATGTCTAAGCCATATGATGTTATCCTTGAGGAACAATGGAAGGCACTTCCAAACTATGTAGAGGGTGAAAACAATGTATTAGTTATGGCTGATACATCAGGTTCTATGTCAGGTAGACCTTTAGCTTCTGCTGTTGGTTTGGCTATGTACTTTGCAGAAAGAAATAAGGGTGCATTTAAGGATGTATTCTTGACTTTCAGCAACAATCCAAAGTTTGTAACCTTGAAGGGTAATAGCCTTTACGACAAGGTAAAGAGTGTTGAAGCCATTGTTGCGAACACAGATATTGAGAGAGCTTTCAAGCTAATTCTTGATACTGCTGTGAAGAACAATGTTCCTGCAGAGGATATGCCTAAATCTCTTGTAATCATTTCCGATATGGAATTTGATTCACAGACAACAGGCAATCACAATCTGTACTATGACAGAATGGTAGAAATGTACCATAACGCAGGTTATGAAGTNCCTACTATCATCTTCTGGAACGTAGATAGCAGACAGGACACTTTCCATGTGGCTTGTGATAAGAAGGGTGTNCAGTTGGCTTCTGGTCAATCTGCTTCAACTTTCAAGACTATCATGGCTAACATTGGTAAGACACCTTTGGAGGCAGTCATTGCAACTCTAAACAGTGAAACTTATTCTATGATTACTGTGTAAAAGCAGTAGTTGTAGTTAAGGGAATAAGTAAGTTCTTATGCTACCCCACACGGCATAAGGACTTATTTTTTCTTGTTTTTATACATGAAACAGAAATAGTTGGACATAAACAACAAAAAAGTGGGCATAAGAATTTAACATTTTAAAAGAAAGAAATGAGGTTATAGGAATGAATGATTTTAGTTTTGAGATTGTCGAGCATATTGGCGTGTTAAGTACAAGTTCTAAGGGTTGGACAAAAGAACTTAACAAAGTATCCTTTGGTGGCAGACCTGCAAAGTATGATATACGTGAGTGGGATGAAAACCACGAGAAGATGTCAAAAGGGGTAACTTTTACCGATGAAGAATTTAATAAGTTAAAAGAAATTATAAAATAAAAGTTAGGTTGTATGGTTAAGGGAGAGATATCTTGACTAAGGTGTCTCTTTTTTCTGTAAGCACCTGATTTTTTGTGTGTGGGGGGTACAGAGCGATGGATACGCAGATAACAGTAATTACAGTCAGTAAGATATGCATATTCTTTTCTTTTATTTTAGGTGTGGTAAGTGTCTTTTTACTAACAAAACAATCAGCAAAACAAAATGATAGATTTATAGAGAGGACAAATCAATTAACATTACATAATTTAGTACCGATGGGTAATGCCACTTTATTTTATGAAAAGTGTTTAGCAGCAATAAATAATTCAAGTTTAGACAATTATGTTTATGTAGTTTTAGATTTGGATGATTTTAAGGTTATAAACAAAATGTATGGCTATGACGTTGGTGATAAGGTTTTAGAGTACATATCTAATATCTTAAAAAAGTCTATCACAGATAAAGAAGTAGTAGCACGAATAGATTCAGATATATTCAATTTATTACTCTTAAAAGAAAAAGATAAAGACATATTACATAAGAGATTAGAAGNGATAGTAAGAGAAATACAAGCATTTGACTATATGGGTATAAAGTTAAAACCATCATTAGGTGTATATATGGTGGAGAATGCAGACGAAGATATTATATGTATAGGCACAAATGCTTATTTAGCAAGAAAGAGCATAAAAGGTTATAGAACAGAAACTATTGCTTATTATGATAATAGTTCAACAAAAGAAATAATAACTAATCANCAATTAATAAATGAGTTTGCAGAGGCAATAAGGAAAAAAGAATTTAAGGTGTTTTATCAAGGTAAACAAAATTTACAGCAAGATAAAACAGTAGGTGCCGAAGCATTAGTAAGATGGTATCACAACAAAAATGGGGTAATTCCACCACTGTCTTTTATAGAATTATTTGAATGTAGTGGTGATATAGTAGAACTTGATTTATATGTGTTTGATAAAGTTTGTTCTGATATGCGCAGTTGGGTATTAAAATATGGTAGTGTAGTAAAACAATTTAATGTATCTATAAATATATCAAGAAGAACTTTATTAACAAATGATATAGTAGATAAATTATCAGCTATAACAAAGAAATATAAAATCAGTCCTAAATATATAGAACTTGAATTGACTGAAACTTTTTTCTTTGAAGAAGTAGATAAAATATTATCTATTATTAGGCAGTTAAAGAAAAAAGGGTTCAAAATTTCAGTTGATGATTTTGGAAGTGGGTATTCTTCATTTAATATTTTGAAGGATATGAAAATAGATGTACTTAAAATAGATAAATGCTTTTTAAGTAATAATAGAGTAACAACAAAGACAAAGAGTATATTAGAGAGTATTGTGAGTTTAAGTCAAGAATTAGGGGTAGAAACAANAGCAGAAGGCGTGGAAACCAAAGAGCAGAGTGCTTTCTTAAAGAAGATAGGTTGCAAATATGCACAAGGTTATTATTATTTTAAGCCTATACCTGCTGAGGATTTTGAGCAAACTGTTGTCAAACCTTTTGTAATGGACATACAAGCAAATAATACAGACAAAAATAGTTCGACTCTGAACTAATATATTTAAGGATAAATATAATATAAGGAGTGTAAAAAAGATGCTTGAGATAAAACAAGTGGATATAGAAGTAATAGAACAGAATAAGGTACTCAATGGTGAGGATATTTGCAAATATTACTTCATTGAAGAGGCATCTGAATTAACAAAAGAGTTAATTAAATCAATGCGAGGCCAGGAAAATAAGGCAGAATTGATTAAAGAATTAGCAGATGTTTATTATACATTATCAATGTTAGTTCAAGAATATGGCGTTACAGCAGAAGAGATAAATGAAGGCATAAAATTTAAGGAAACACGAGCAAAAAAGGCTTTAGGTATTCATAGAATATAAGCCACAATTATGAAAATACATTTGTAATTAATGGTTTTGTTTAATTTTATGCTTTATTCTATCTATATATAGTTTGAGGATGAGANGAAGCACAAAATTAAAGAGGTGATAAAAGTGGAGAGAAACACTAAACAGCGAGTAGATTGGGACATGGTTATCATGTGCTTAGTTCTTGCAATTTCTCTTTGGGTTAATACCGTAACAAGACCAGAAGTACAAATTGCCGATAAGAACGCAAATGCTGTCCCTAACACTACTGAAACAGTAGTGACAGTAGTAGAAGAACCTACTATATTAGAAGAAATAGTTGATATAGTAATACCTAATTATGCAAGTGGCAACACTGATGATATAGATAGCATAGACAATACAGAGGAAGAAGACAGTTTAGAAGTAGTATGTCCTCATTGTGGGGTTACATTATCAATAGAAGAAGTTCAGACAGAAAAGCAATCTCAATAATAAGGATTGCTTTTCCTGTCTTATATTACAGAAAAGAATAATGGGGGTATTTATGAACACTAAAAGAAAACAGCTACATAGAAAGCCAACAGTAAAAAATAAATATAACTTGACTATGAAAGATGTAAGACAATTACAAGTATTAGATAAAAGTAAGGTGTCAGAGCCTTTATTTTGGAGAAATAATGTAATAGGTGCTTGGTGCTGTAGTGGTAATACAGCAAGGAATTCAAAAGATTTAGAGTTTTGCACTTATAATTCTTATTGGATAGGTGTATATGACGAAAATGCTAAAGCATATGCTGGTAAAGTGAGATTTAGTTTTGATAGTTTTGGTGGAATGTGTGGATATAAATTTGACAAGTCCTATTCCCCAAGTAGTATAGAAAATGAAGATGACTTAAGAGTACAAGAGCTTTTCTTGGAAAAAATAAATTATATGATAGATAATAAAATATTAGGATTTATTGAAAAAATGGTTTAAGCCATTTTTTCTTTTTTTTNTAAAATTTGATTGACAAAAGGTAAAAATTTTATTATAATATAGTCATAAGTTATAAACAATATAAAATATTAAAGGTGGTTATACAAAATGACATATAAAACTCATATTTTAGGTGGGGTACTTGCAGGTTTAGCAGTAGCACAATCAATTCAAATAAACTCTACAATGGATGTTGCAACAGTAGTAGGAATTAGTACAGTAGCTTCTTTGTTGCCTGATATAGATATTCCTAATAGTAAAGTAGGAAATAAAATGGGTGTTATTTCAAAGGGTATCAATAGTGTATTTGGTCATAGGGGTTTATTTCATTCACCTCTATTATATTTAGTAATAGGTTTTTTATTGATGAATAAAGTACCTTATATGATTTTATTGGGTGCTTTAGTAGGTGTAGGTTCTCATTTGTTTTTGGATATGTTTAATTCTACTGGTATCCCAGTGCTGTATCCTTTGTCAAAATCTAAAATCAGTGTAGCTAAAATAAAAACAAGAAGTTTTGGTGAAGGTGTTTTTGCAGTTTTATTGGTTGTAGGTATAGCCTTTATGGTTTATAAAATGTTTATATAATAAAGAAAGGTAGTGTAGAACTTGAAAGAGATGTTAATTCAAAAGATATTAAATGATGGGTGTATAAAATCTTTGAAAGAAACAATAGAATTGTATCCAGAGATTATGACAGATGATGATATAATTAGTGTATATTATGCATTAAAAACAAATACACTTCCATTACTATCAGCTAATGAGATTGTAGGTTGGACTGAATCTGAAATTGTAGGTAGAGGTACAGCTATAAATGTAGAGTGTATGTTTAATTTAGTTCGTGATGGTTATGAATGGATAGATTATCCTATTGTAGAACAAAAGAAGATAGTTGCACAGAATATAAAAAAGCGATTGAGAGTAAAGAAAATTAAATAGAGGGGTAATAAAATTGAAGGCAGGTAAGATATGTATGATTGTACTAAAAGTATTACTTATTTTATTTTTTATTGGTGCTATTAGTTTTTACCTATTGATAGGTGTAGGTTTAAGTTCCAGATTACAGACATTATGGGTTACAACAGCAATGACAACGATGGAACATAAGTGGTTAGCCACCAGCATTGTTTCAGAAAAGAAAATTAAGGAGATAATTGATAAAAATAAAGTAGATGATAGTGGCTATGAGTCTGAAATTATTACGTTAGTAAAAGAGAATGAACCATTGGTTTATGATGGTGAGATAATAGTAGATATGAATGATGTGATAGTTGTAGAGCAGAATTACTTGAAATATGAAAGACAAGGTTATACCAAATTAGAAGAAGGTTTATACATAAAAGAAGTAAGTGGTACAGGTTGGCGTGGTGATTTAATGCTTGTAGAGGACCCTTTAAGAGTAAGTTTAGTAGATACACCAAAGCAGTTTGTAGAGGGTTGGACTGTAAAGAAAATGGTAGAGTCAGTAGGTGGAATAGCTGGTATTAATGGTGGTGGTTTTCATGATGGCCCAAACTATGATAGTAATGGTGGTGTTCCAGCAGGTCTATTGATAGAAAATGGGGTATTAGTAAGTCCTAAAAAGTATGATGGTTGCACTTATCAGAATTGCCAGATTTTATAAAAGAAGGTCAATGGGATATTAGATTAAAAGAAAAAGCAGATTTTGATGGTGATAAGATAAAGGTTACTTCACAGAGATTACAA
>JGI24709J26583_10003614_pt1 | contig 12044 bp, 10 predicted proteins | sample BioPla2DNA1_FD_26583 | JGI IMG/M metagenome (IMG submission 26583) | reverse complement strand
TACACCCGCTTAAAAAAATGGAGCGGTAGACGGGGCTCGAACTCGCGACCTCCACCTTGGCAAGGTGGCGCTCTACCAACTGAGCTACTACCGCAAAATATGGTGGTGCGGACGAAGAGATTTGAACTCTTAAGCCGTTAGGCACTAGATCCTAAGTCTAGCGCGTCTGCCGATTCCGCCACGTCCGCATTCCCTAGGGAGTGGTGATTGTCGGACTTTACTCCTTACACCATATGTTTATCCCTCAAGGGGTGGTGACCCATCCGCGATTCGAACGCGGGACACCTTGATTAAAAGTCAAGTGCTCTGCCGACTGAGCTAATGGGTCTTGCTAAACACGCCACAAAGTCAATGCGGCAGGTGATAGAATAACATTATTTTCTGTTTTAGTCAAGGCTGAAAACGCCTGTTTTGTGTATTTTGTTGTAGAGAAGCTAAGACTAAGCAAAGCGGCTATAGAAATTATTTGAATTTTCCTCTATAATGAGGTTTGTAGTGTTTTATACTTGCATCCTCTTTGAACAAAAAGGGGCTTATTTCGAGTATAGGAGGCGGAAATGACTATCTTTAATGGATTGGAGCTAATTGGTGGTCTGGCTTTTTTCCTTTATGGTATGGACTTGATGGGGCATAGCTTGCAATTGATAAGCGGAAGGCGCCTACAAAAGATTTTAGAAAATCTTACAGACAACCTTTGGAAAGGTATATTGCTGGGGGCGGGCGTTACGGCGGTAATTCAATCGTCATCGGCAACAACCACCCTAGTTGTATCACTTGTAAACTCCGGTATAATGAAGCTCTTTGGGGCAACGGGCGTAATTATGGGCGCCAATATCGGCACCACTATGACGGCTTGGCTATTATCTATGACGGGCGCCACCAGCGAAAACCTATTTGTGAAATTAATGAATCCCACTCATTTTTCACCTGTACTAGCTATGGCAGGGGTGCTGATGATAATGACAAGCAAGCGGGAAAGCCGCCGCACGGTTGGCAAAATTATGATTGGCTTTGCTATTCTTATTTTCGGTATGAACACCATGTCCGATTCTATGAAACCCCTAGCTGCCATGGAAAGCTTCCAAATGCTGTTTGTCCGCTTTTCTAACCCTATATTAGGCGTGTTGGTAGGCGCTTTGCTTACTATGGTTATACAGTCTTCATCTGCAGCCATTGGTATTATGCAAGCTCTGTCTGTTACGGGTATTGTGCCATACAGCGCCGCCCTTCCTATTCTTATGGGACAAAACATCGGTACTTGTATTACTGCATTGCTCGCCTCCCTTGGTGCCAATCGAAACGCTAAAAGAGCGGCCACTATCCATATTCTGTTTAATACCATAGGCAGTATTGTGCTCCTGAGTGTATTCTATCTTATTAATTCCTTTGTATACATTCCCTTGATGGATATGGAAGCGACGCCTGTTTTAATTGCCATAACACATACTGCGTTTAATGTGCTTAGCACACTTATCCTTTCAAACTTTGCAAGTGGATTAGTGAAGTTAGCCTACATCATCATTCCCGAAAGTAAAAAGGAAAAGGAAGAAAGGAGCGAGGAATTCCGCTTGTTGGAAGATCGCCTGCTTGAAACGCCCATTATGGCATTGCAGTCGGCTTTTAACGCAAGTATTCGTATGCTGGAAAGGGCGCAGGAAGGAGTGAGGATTGCCCTTGATCTAATCTATAACTACAACGACAAGGGTTTTGAGCGAGTAAAGTATCTTGAAGGTATTGTAGACGAATATCAAGACAAACTTGGAGATTACCTGTTCAAAATCAGCCAAAAACATATCAGCGAGAGGGACAACCGTCTGCTGAATTTACTAATGAACAGCATTGTAGATATTGAACGCATTTCCGACCATTCCCTAGACATTGCTATTGAGGCGCGGCATCTGGAAGAAGACCCTGCTTCTTTTAGTAAAAAGGCGCTTAAAGAGCTTTCAGTATACTCAAGGGCTGTAAATGATGTCCTTGACATGACGCTAAGCGTTTACCGTAATGAAGATGTAGAGCGGGCTCGAATGATTGAGCCTTTGGAAGAAGTTGTCGATCGACTTAACAGTGCCGTGCGCCTGCGCCATATTAGCCGGGTTAAAAAGGGTAAATGTTCAGCCGAAGCGGGGGTGATGTTCACCGACCTTTCAAATGCTATGGAGCGCGTAAGCGACCATTGCTCCAATATTGCTATTACGATGATAGAAGTTCATGCCGGTTCCTTTGACTCCCATAGATATCTGACAGATATTCAAGAGAAAGACCGCTCTTATCAAGATAAAGTAAAAGAACTACTGCAAGAATATGAATTGCCGGAGGAATAGAAAAAATTAATAAATTTGCCTGCTAAAGCTAAAACTTCAGCCGGTTCTTGTGCTTTGCCCCAAAGGGGACGTTTTATTTTTCGGCTTGGCGTGTTATAGTAGGTAATACTATGTTACCTTTAACCCAGCGTTTTCTTGTACGTCTTTTCCACTTTGGCTTTGCTTTGCGAAGTTACCATAGGGTCCACTAGCCTGCTTCACAAAGCTTTGCCAAACCGAAAAAACCACTACAATGAAATCGCTGTTCTAAAAGCAACATAGTATTAAACACACAAGGGGGCGTACATGGCTTTTTGTTACGGTATAGGTAAGGGGGATTATTGTCTTGCAGAGATAGGCTTTAATCCTGAGCATAATTATATATTTGAAAAATTGTTCAGCCAAGGGAATGGCAAAATATTTTTTGCAGCTTCGCTTGAGGAATGCAGCGCTTCAAGTGCAAATGGCATGTATATGCACGGCTTTTCATGTTATGATGAAAATTTAGATACTTACATTCCCTATGCTTTGCCCGATGTATGTAATATGAGGTTTTATATACACGGTTTTCCTATGCAGATAGAAAACACAAAGGATTATGTAAGGAAATTAAATATAGAAAACGGAGAGCTTGAAAGGCGCTTTATATACCGTAACGAAAAATGCAAGCTTAGCTTTAATTATAGGCGCATATTAACTGATGACAATATAATAGCATCGCTTGTGCGCGTTGAAGCGCTTGAGGAAAACGCTGAAATTGTGTTTAATTCGGGCATATATTCAGCTCATAATAAACACATATTAAATATAAAGGCTAAAAACTTTGCAGATGAAACCATGCATATGCTTGTAAGCGGCGGCAAAGCGAGCGGCGTATGCATAAGCTCCAAAATGTGCATATATATAAACGGAGAGGAAATACACCCCGAAATAGAAAAAGAAGAGGGAGAAGGCTTTATAGCGATAAATGCCGGTATAAATTTGAATGCGGGGGATATACTTACTGTAGAAAAAATATCATCTGTGGATTTTATTGACAGCCTTTCAGGTGTAAATTTAACCGATAGCATACCGCATAATGAAAACAATAAGCTTAATATGAGATATGCTCAACACCTATCAGAAAATACTAAAGTATGGGCAGGTTATTATAAAAATGCAGGTATAGATATTGAGAACAATCCATCAGAATATTACATACCCATGCTAAATGAGTACTACCGCAAAATAACAGTTAATTTTCCCAATATATACAAAAGCCTTTCATATGAGAACAACAGCAATATATGTCAGTATATCTTGCAAAAATATGCGGGGGTTTATATTGCGGATAACAAACTATTTATAAGCCCTACTCCTTTAGATAACGCGCTTTATGTATGCGTAGCGCTTAAAGTGCGGGGCGTGTATGTTGAAATTCAAAAGTACCCTTCCATGACAAATATATATTTTAGCGAGGGTAAAAAGCTTTATATCGTAATAAACGGTACTGAAAACGAGCTGCTCCCGGGCTTAAATCAATATTACAAAGGTAGAATAATTCATCTGCCTATGTATATAAAAGGCAAAGTAATACAGGGCAAAAAAATGGGACGAAAATTAGGTTTTCCGACAGCCAACATACAATATCCACAGGATGATGAAAACCTTGTAAACGGCGTGTATATAGCTAGGCTGTTAACTGAAAGCGGCGCAATAATAAACGGCATAGCAAATGCAGGCAGACAGCCTACACTCCCAAGCGGAATAAAAACCATAGAAATACATCTATTTGACTTTGACGGCGATTTGTACGGGGAAGAGGTTGAAATACAGCTTATAAAATACCTGAGAGATGAAAAACTTTTCCCAAGCGCTGAAGCTATGAAAGAGCAGGTTTTCAGCGATATACTTACTGCCAAACGCTTTTTTAAATGATTCTCTTAACAAAATAGCAGGCTTTAGTCATTGCAACAAAACGCTTATTCGTATATAATGACCATATTAACACCAAGGAGGCTAGGATTTTGTACAAGCTGCTGCTCATCACCGATAGAGATGATATACGCCAGGCGTTTGACGAGATAGATAATTGGGGACAACTCATGTTCCGCCCCATAACCATAATAAGCGATGTCCAAGAGGCGCTTAATTTTATGAATAAAAATGTCGTTGATGCTTTAGGCTATTCGCTCAAATATACGGATGCGAGCCCTGTTCAACAATATATAAACGAACATCCCAGCCTGCCTATATTCCAGACACATCACAAGGGCGAAGCGCTTGTGGGTGAACTAAACCGTATACGCCATTTTTTAGACCAAATGCACCGAGATGACGGTGATTCCACCTATGATGAGGCGTTTGTATTCCAGCTACTGAGGGACGAGCTTATGAACCAGCTGCTAAAAGGCGGCATAACCACCGAGGAAGAGCTTGTAGCAAGGGTAAAGCTGGTAAGGGCAAATGCCTCTTTAACTATGCAGTGCTACCTGTTTGATTTTGACATGCCCCAAGGCGAAATCTACCTTAGCGACCGTTGGCACTACGGCGCGGAAAGGCTGCAAAATTCCCTTAGGAACAACTTCTTCGGTAAATACATGGGTGATGTTTACTACGATGTAGTAGTGCTATCCCAAAGGCATGTAAGGGTGTTCGCTTGCCCGGACTTTAATACTGAGCTAACAGAAAGCGAAATAAGGGAACAGGTAATGCAAAGGGTTGGCACCGTGGTTGAAGATATTAAAGATTATCTTGACCTTGTTTTAAACCTTGAAAGCGTAACCGAGCTTAACAGTATTATGGACCTTGTAAACAAACAATAAAGGAGCATTATTATGAGCTTATTCAACTTTATCAAAGGTCAGTTCATAGAGGTAATCGAATGGACTGATTATTCCAGTAACACCATGGTATACCGCTTTGATGACGGCGGTAAGGAAATCAACATGGGCGCGCAGCTTACAGTGCGCGAGAGCCAAGTGGCGGTATTTGTAAACGAAGGGCAGATAGCTGATGTATTTAAGCCCGGCAGGTACGAACTAAGCACCCAAAACCTGCCTGTGCTTACAGCGCTTAAGAGCTGGAAATATGGCTTTAACTCACCCTTCAAAAGCGAGGTGTATTTCGTAAACACCAAACAATTCCTAGACCTTAAATGGGGCACATCAAACCCCGTTATGATGCGCGATAGGGATTTTGGCATGATACGCTTGCGCGCCTTTGGCATATACTCATTTAGAGTGGCGGACCCTGTTGCCTTCCTTAAAGAGGTGTTTGGAACCTCCGCATACTTTACTGTAGAAGGTGTTGAAGGGCAGGTTAAGCGTACTATAGTTTCAAGCTTAAGCGATACAATAGCGCAAAGCGGCATACCGGCTTTGGATCTTGCTGCAAATTACGGCGAACTGTCCCGCCTTATGCTGGAAAAACTTTCATCTGCATTCCTAAATATAGGTCTTAAAATAGAAAGCTTTGTAATAGAAAACATCAGTCTGCCTGAAGAAGTTGAACAGGCTATGGACAGGCGCACAAGCATGGGCGTAGTTGGCGATTTAGATAATTATACCCGCTTCCAGACTGCTGAAGCCATAAGGGAAAGCGCAGGGAGCGATAATTCTATGGCAGGTGTTGGCACTGGCATGGCGGCAGCCATGGCTATGGCAGGCGCTATGCAGGGCGCAGTAAAACCCGCTGAAGCCGAACCTCAAAAGGTAAGTTGTATTAGCTGCAATGCTTCTATTCCCAAGGGCAGCAACTTCTGCCCCGTATGCGGAAAGCCGCAAAAAGCTGCAAGCTGCAGCGCCTGTGGTAGGGAAATAAAAGGCGGCGCGAATTTCTGCCCGCACTGCGGTGCCAAGCAGGGCTAATATGCCCTACCCCATAACAGAGTTTGATAACGAACATTCGCTTATAAGCCCCTCGCTTACAAGCGAGCTGCTTTGCGACCTTAACGGCATAGACACCTGCGTTATGACTTTCTACCCCGAGGTAGAAGACGAAGAAGATATATTTAAAAACCTGACGCCGCTTTACTGCTTTTCAGCAGGGGCGGCGGAAATAATGCAGTATATTTATAAGGATAGGATAATTCTTGCCAATATGCCGGCAGGCGCTCCAAGCTGCGCCGCTATAATGGAGGAGCTTATTTCACTTGGCGTTACACGTTTTTTATGTATGGGCGGCGCCGGGCTTATAGACCGCAGGTTTGACCCTGACAAATATCTAATAGTAAAAGACGCCATACGCGATGAGGGTACTAGCTATCACTACCTGCCGGCAGGTGAACAGGCATACACTTCGCCGCTACTTACAGAGCAGCTTGCAGGCTGCCTTGAAAGGCGCAACATAGCTTTTGATATGGGCAGAGTATGGACAACTGACGCATTTTATAGGGAAACGCCATCAAGGGTAAAAAGACGGCTCTTCCGTGGCGCTGTCGCTGTAGATATGGAATGCGCTGCGCTTTGTGCCGTAGCCCAAAGGCGCGGGGTTGAGTTCGCCCAAGCGCACTACTTTATAGATTTCCTGTATAAAGATGTTTGGAGCGGCTTTGTGCCCCATACATCACAAATAAGGCTGGACTCCCTAAAGCTTATACTTGACTGCGGTATGGAAATAGCCGATATGTTCTAGCTGCTTAACGCGGGAGGGCGATAATATGAAATGCCTTGTAATAAACGGAACGCAGCAAAAAGGCTGTACATACCATCTAAAAGAAATATTTTTAGACGAATTAAAACCCGACAATCTTATAGAATTATATTTTCCAAAAGACGCTCCCGCTTACTGCATAGGCTGTAAGCGTTGTTTTATGGAAAGCGAAACTTTATGTCCGCACTATGATAAGGTAAACCCTATATGGCAGGCAATGCTAGAGGCGGATTTAATAGTATTTGCCTACCCCGTATATGTTTTAAGGGCGCCGGGGCATGTAAAGAGCTTTTTAGACCACCTTGGCGTACACTGGTTTGCACATAGACCTGAGCCTAAAATGTTCAACAAAACCGGGGTTATTATTACCCAGAGCATAGGCGCGCCCAACGGAGCTGCTCAAAAAGATGTTAAAACCAGCCTTAACTGGCTTGGCGTGCCTAGGGTTGAAAAAATAAGCTTTGGCATGATGGAAGGCGTAATTTGGGACGAGATTTCAGAGAAGAGAAGGCAAGGCTTTGAAAATAAAATGCGCGCATTTGCAAGGAAGTTTCATAATCTAACCCCTTCAAAGCAGACATTTACAACTAAATTTTACTTTAACATGTGTAAAATGCTTCAAAAGCAGTTGTCTAAAAAGACTCCTGCAGGCGCAAAACTTAGTGTCGACTTACAGCACTGGGTAGATAATGGTTGGGTTGTAAGGAAGTAGGCATTAATACATTAATAGTCGATACGCTCCAGTAGAGTATATGTACAACAAAATGCCCCGGGGAGAACCTCGGAGCGTTGAGTTTTAATGGATTTATTTGTTATTTTGCGTTTTCAGCGGCTGCCGCACCTGCTCTTAAACCCATGGTGGAGTAGAAAGCAAGCGAAGCTGCCAAAATATAGTACTGGTTATAGAAATCTCTATTGCTCATTTCACCAGCTGCATAAAGATTTTTTTTGCCTGTTCCGTCTTCGCGCAGCACATTGCCTGCATTTGCAAGAGTGTTGTTACACTCATATGTGGCTGTTAGCGTATCAACATCTACATTCATGTTTTTAGCAAGTTTTTCTATAGATTCGTATTTATTTATTTTTTTGAGCAATAATTTCATTATATAACCGCTCTAAGCGTTCGCTGCGCACAGCCTTTTTTAGCTCACATTCCCAAACAGTTATAACGTTCCACCCGTTATATTGAAGTTCAGCAATGTGTTCGGCATCACGTTTTCTGTTTCCCTCAAGTTTTGGAACCCAGTATTCAAGTTTAGACTTGGGGATAATAAAATTCGGGCATCCTTCATGGGCATGCCAAAAACAGCTGTTTACAAACACAATTGTTTTATATCTCGGCAGAACTATGTCCGGTCGCCCGGGGTAACGTTTGTCATTTTTTCTGTAACGTAAACCACGGGAAAAAAGATATTTTCTAACAAGCAATTCTGCTTTGGTATCTTTACTACGAATTTGCGCCATATTATAGCTGCGTGTTTCCTTTGAATGAACATCTGCCATAGTATACCATCCTGATTTAAGATAATGAACACTTTCAAGGTATCCGTTGTTTTAGTCCAATATACCTATTTGTGCTAAGATAGTATGACATTCTGGAGGACATTCTAAACGAACATCATCTACCATCCAACAAACGAGAATTTTTCGGTCATATAACAAATAATCAATTACCCATTCTTGTGACGGTTTTTGTTGAAGAACAATGCACAAAATTGCTTCTGGTAATTTGCTTCGGTAACGATATTCATAGAGTTGCGCAATCGCTTTACGAATTTGACTAAGAACATTTCTGCTATTATTAGACTTTACTTCAAAGATAAAAGTTTGTTCATTAGCGTTAACCATGAGGTCAATAAAAGTATTTTCATAAACATCTTCATATCTAAGTCTTAAAGTGGCTGCTAGCATATTCAGAATACGAGTGTGTTCACGATTGGCTTTTTCTCTTAGTACTATCGTTTCATATGGGTCAACTACATTCCCGCTTGGTACAAATGTCCTTGGCAGATTTGCTTGAAAACTCCGCATTGTGGGAAAAGCCTGCGTGGCGGATGGAATAGTGCCTATTGGAGCATTATTTAAGATGATTTCAGTGTCATCTATCTCGTCGGTTAGCGCAGATAATGTCTGCATCGGAAGTGTTAAAGCATCAAAATAAATACCCCATGCAGGGCTTGATACTACTGTCTTAACCCTATCTTTAATGTTGATGCTGTCATAACAATTGTCAAAGCCATTAAAATTAGTGGTCATTTCACTGATTGTGGAAATATATGAATAAACCTTTTGCAGTCTATCAGTACGGACAGTCAAACCGTTTCTGTCGCGTAAAAACAATCCTGTTCTTTCCATGATATGAAAGTTGCGTTTGAAATTTGTTAGATTTTTTCCGGAGGTTACCCAATGGGGCAGAGGATTAGCAGCGTACTCATTTAAGACTTCAACAAGAGTGTTTTTGTTTGGTGAAAATGACCTATTTATCCTGTCATCATTCATTAACATAAATATGTTTTGGTATGAAATATGAATATCTGATAGCGAAACATTCTTAATTTCATGTAATGCAACCACAATACGGCATAATAATCTTAATGGATTGACTCTTATACCATTTGAAATTTCTTGCACAGTGTCTGCATGAATATTGGCTTGAATATGGACAGTACCGCGATTATTCTGAACTGCACCTGCTCCATTTGGATATTGAAATAGAGATAATTGAGTGCGGCAAAAACTCTCAACATCCGGTTCGGTTGAACAAAGGAAATGCTTTGCGGCATTAGATAAAAATATTTTCCAGCTATTGCCAATTCGTTCTGTCCGAAATACACCTAAATATGTACCATACGCCCCAAATTCATCCCGAAAGTTTGATATATCACGCAGAGCATAAGGTGACCTGCCACTAATCGCCGAAAATCTTTCTGTAAGAAGTTCTCTGTCTAAATCTTCGCCATCAAAAGTAGAAAATATATCTGCAATTTCAAGAAGATAGTCTCCCCATTCCGGGCGGGAACTCTCAATTTTATTGGTGAAGAATTTTTTAAGTACAGGTTTAGTAAGTAACCCCATCGAGAAATCACCGCCATTCTTTTATATTTACTAGATTAAGCTAGACAGCTTTTGCACATTCATTTACTTCTTGTTTCCCTGCTTTGTGCTTTAAGTAGTCTAAACCTAACCGTTCAATGATTTCTTCGTAATCTGGTGTTTTCTGAATGCCAAATGCCTCTTTAAGCAAATGTGCACCAAGAACTGCAGCGAAAATAGGCGGAACAGCATTACCGACTAGCCGTATTGGATGGCGGCTTGTGCCAGTAAACTCCCAATAGTCAGGGAAGGTCTGTAATCTTGCTGATTCACGGGGTGTAACTTCTCGTGGACTATACGGGTGAACGTGACCTTTTCCTCCGCCTTTATCTGAGCCAACAACTATAGTAAAGCTCGGTCTACTTGGATTGAGTCGATTTATACGGGTCTTTGAATCACGCTCACCAAATTTAAGCGCAGAGTATCGTTTGATTATATTTTCTCCATGTACCCTGCCAATATGGTTAGGTAACTTGATTTTATCAGGTTCTTTCAAGGTTCCAATAGCATCTTCTACAGTAACCGCAGGTGATAATTCATTTGCGTCTTCTGCGCTAATAGCGTGAGTTTTTACTGGACAAGAAATTTTCTTTTCTTTTGAACCAAACACAATAATTCTTGACCGATATTGCGGTACTCCAAAAGAAGCGGCATTTAAAAGATAATGTGTAATTTTGTAAACAGAATTTCCATTAGCATCTTTTGAAAGTTCATCTAAAAACTGTTTGAACACTCTGCCATCATCAATAGTCAGTAGCCCTGCTACATTTTCAAAAATAAAACAAGCAGGTTCAATTTCTTGGATAACGCGAAGATAGTCCCATAATAGTGTACCGCGGGGATCTTCCATACCTTTGCGCTGTCCAAAAACAGAAAAAGACTGGCATGGCGGTCCACCGTAAACAAGGGCAACTTCATCCTTTTTTAATCCTGCATCAATAAGCATCTGTTCTGTGGAGTATTCCTTTATGTCTTTTTGAACAACCTTTGCTTTAGAAAGGAAATGTCTGTCGCTGACGTCTTTCAGTTTGTTGCGATTAAGTTTAAGTGTTTGGCAACTATGAAAATCAATATCAGTACAGAGCCTTGTAGTAAAGCCTGCTGCCTCCATTCCGAGGTCAAAACCACCAGCCCCAGAAAAAAGTGAGATAGCGTATAGATTATCCATTCTGTTGGTCACTCCCCTCTGAATATGTTAGGATATACTACATAGCTTACATAATTATCATTAAAACCACAAAATATAGACTTTAGAAAGGTAAATATACCATGAATAGTATATCATGGTATCGGAAAAACAACAAGAGTTATGTAAAAACAACAATAGTACGCACGTAGAGAAGTCAAATGTTTTCGGGCGGATTATGATCCGCAATATATCTGAAAGTTATCTTGCAACCTCTTTTGAGTAAATTTCGTTTTTCTGTTGAAAATGGTTGTGATGCATTTTTATGCGCACAACCTACGGTCACACTTGAAAATCCTGGAACCGTATACACCGCTTCAGCGGATGTTTTTTTCTGTGCTTTAGGTTATATATCAAAACCGACGCAAAAATTTGCGTTGGTTTTGCGTTGGAATCGTCGGTTGGAGCAAGGTGTTTTTATTGGTGCTTATAGGTTTTATTCTTTATCAATATTTTAATTATTTGTTACCCCTAACCGGTAGCCACACAAGCCTTTTTGCGAAAAGCTTTATGTACTGCAACACATTAAGCCCTTTGTATGTATCTTTATATAGAGAAATTACGGTGTTAAGCAGCCCGCCTATTGGCGCTTTTTCAGAGTACACGGCTTCGCTTATTGCTTTTGCTATATCATTTAACCTTTCATTTTCCAGCCTGTTTGCGTATGCTATTATTGTTTCGCTCTCTAGCATGGGGGCGTTTTTAATTTGCATTAACTGTAAATACGCGCGCCAGTATATGTTAAGCTTGCGCCTATCGGTTTTTGCCCTTGTAACTAGAAAAATAGGGCTGCTTAAATATATTTTAAGCGCTATAAGCAGTAGCAGCAG